>JRYJ01001501.1_pt1 | contig 38411 bp, 25 predicted proteins | sample 235371 | NCBI WGS metagenome assembly JRYJ01 (sample SAMN03074219, study PRJNA261477) | activated sludge metagenome | biome: Wastewater Treatment Plant; feature: Wastewater; material: Activated sludge; isolation source: activated biomass of a wastewater treatment plant treating hydrocarbon... ... | reverse complement strand
TGAATGATCCGTCCGCGCCCGTCGAGCACGGCGATGGCGCTGCGCAGCGAATCCATCACCGAGCGGGTGAGCAGCTCGCTTCGGCGCAGCGCCGCCTCGGTGCGCTGGCGTTCGGTGATGTCCGCCAGATTGACGATGACATGGAGTGCGCCGCCGATCTGCACCGGTCCGAGACTGATCTCGGCCGGAAATTCGCTGCCGTCGCGGCGCAGGGCAAAAAGCTGGCGACCGCGCCCCATCGGGCGCACCGCCGGTTGCGCGGCAAAGGCGCGGCGCAGTTCGCGATGTTCGACGCGGAACCGCTCGGGCACGAAACTCTCGACAGTCAGTCCGACGAGATCGTCCGGAACATACCCGAGCAGCGCACCGGCGCGGGCGTTGGCGCGCACGATGTTGCCGGCGCCGTCCACGACCAGCATGGCGTCGGGCGCGGTATCGAGGATCAAGTTCGCCCGCGCCTCGCTTTCGCGCAGCGCTTGTTCCGCCCCACGGCGCGCGCGGCGATCCTCGGCGTCTTTCAGACTGCGCTCGATCGCCGGCACCAGCCGGAGCAGGCGGTCCTTGAGGATGAAATCGCTCAATCCGCGCTTGAGCAGATCGACCGCCTCTTCCTCGCCGACGCTGCCGGACACGAGGATGACCGGAACATCGGGCAATCGCACCAGGATCATCGCCAGCGTCTGGCGGAATTCCATGCCCGGCACGCGGTAGTCGGACAGGACCGCGTCCCAGCCGCCGCGGTCCAGCGCCGCCGCCAGCTCGTCGCTGCCGGCCACGCGCGTGCAGTGCGCCGCCAGGCCGTTCAGGCGCAGGTGGCGGTCGATGAGCAGGAAGTCCGACTCGACATCCTCGATAACCAGCAGTTCGAGCATGGCGTCATCCGGCGGGCGGCTTGTTGGTGGCCAGCCAGTACACGCCCAGGCGCGCCACGACCTCGGCGAACTCGCCGAAGTCCAGCGGCTTGCGCACGAAGCTGTTGGCGCCGTTCTCGTAGCTCTGATAGCGATCGCGCTCCTCGTCGGAGGAAGTGACGATGACCACCGGCAGCAGGCGCGTGCGCGCGTCGGCACGCAGCCGCGCCAGCACCTCCAGCCCGGACAGGCGTGGCAGGCCGATATCCAGCAGCACCACGGCGGGCAGCGCGGCAGCGCCGCCACGCCCGGCGAACTCGCCCTCGCCGAAGAGGTAGTCGAGGGCCTGCTGGCCGTCGCGTACGACGTCGATCTGGTTGGCGACATTGACCTTGCGCAGCGCGCGCAGCATCAGCATCTCGTCCTGGAGATTGTCTTCCACCAGCAATATGGCCTTGGCATTCATGCCGCCTGCGCCTCCGCGCGCTCTGATCCGGGTGTGGGCAGACTGAATCTGAACGTGGCACCCTGCCCCGGCGCCCCCTGGGCCGTGACCTCGCCGCCATGGCGACGGACGATGCGCTGCACCGTGGCCAGGCCGATGCCCAGACCGGGGAACTCGTCCTGCCGATGCAGGCGCTGGAAAGGTTCGAACAGCTTGGCGGCGTGGGACATATCGAAACCGGCACCATTGTCGGCGACACAGAAGTAACGGGTGCCATTGCATTGCTCGGCGAAGATGCGAATGCGCGGCGCCGCCACCTTGCTCGTGTATTTCCAGGCATTGCCGAGCAAATTGCGCAGCACCAGTTCCACCATGCGGGCATCGCCCGCGGCCGTCAACCCGGGCTCGATTTCCCAGGCAACATGACGGTCCGGATCGCTGCGCGCCAGTTCGGTGAGCAGATCCCCGGCCAAGGCGCTGAGATCGACGACTTCGTGCTTCATCTCGCGCCGCGCGCTGCGCGAAAGCGTGAGCAGGCCGTCGATCAGATCGCCCATGTGGCGGCTGGCGTGAGCGATCTGTTCGAGAAACACCTTGGCTTCGCCGCTCAGCCTGTCGCCGTAGTCTTCCTCCAGCGCCTGACTGAAGCCGTTCAGCGCCCGCAGCGGCGCCCGCAGATCGTGGGACACGGCGTAGACGAAACTGTCGAGCTCCTGGTTCGCCGCGCGCAGTTCCGCCGTGCGCGCCTGCACCCGCTGCTCCAGTTCGGCGTTGAGCAGCCGGATTTCCTGCTCGGCGTGCTTGCGCCGGGTGATGTCCTGGATGGCGCCTTCGACGCGCACGACGCGCCCATCGCGCACCAGCGGTTGTCCCACCACCCGCACCCACTTGCGGTTGCCCTTGGGTGTCAGCATCTCCAGCTCCAGCTCGTAGGGTTTGGCCTGCTCGATGGCCTCCTTGAGCGCCTTTTCGATCGCCTCCCGATGCCGGCCGTGGTAGACGCTCAGACCCAGGTCGACGGAGACGTCGTCGCAGCGCTCCACGTCGTGAATGCGCGCCACCTCCTCTGTCCAATGTCCGCGCATGGTCGCCACGTCGAATCCCCAGCCGCCCACCTGGGCAAGTTGGCCTACGCGCGTGAGCAACACCTCCCTTGCCTTGAGTGTTTCGATCACCTGCCGGCGCTCGGTGACGTCCCGGGTGACGCCCCGGTAGCCGGCAAAACTGCCATCGGGCGCGAAAACCGGATCGCCGCCGACGATGAACCAGCGCTCCTCGCCATCGCGATTCACCAATCCCAACTCCAGATTGCGGAAAGGCTGATGTGCCTCCAGCGTCGCCCGGTGCGCCGCCCACCTTGCCTCATCCATGCCCAGGTAGGGCAGTTCCCAGCGCGCCTTGCCGATATATTTTTCATAGTCCAATCCCGACCGGCTTGCGATCCAGGGCGAGATGGCGGTAAAGCGGTACTGCTCGTCCAGTTCCCAGAAATAGTCCGAGCCGATTTCCGCGAGCTGCTGGAAGATGGCGCGGCTGCGTTGCTGCTCCTGCTCCGCCCGCTTGCGCTCGGTAATGTCGCGCGAGATGCCGAACAACCCCACCACGTCTCCCTCGGCATCGTGGATCGGGCCCTTCGTGACGAGAAACGTGTGTTCGTTGCCGGTACCGGCCTGCAGGTGCTCCTCGTGGGTCTGGCGAACGCCGCGCTCCATGATGCCCCGGTCGAGATCCATGACGGACGTTGCCACCTCGGGCGGAAACAGGGCGGCATCGTCCTGGCCCAACACCTGCGCAGCCGGCCGGCCGATGAATTGCGCCGCTGCCTCGTTGCTGAGCAGATAGCGTCCCAGACGGTCTTTGACGACCACGGCGTCGCTGGTGCCGCTGACCACCGCATCGAGCAGCCGGCTATTCGTTTCGGCGCGCCGCCGCAGACGGTGCATGGTTTCGCTCAGCACACTCACCAACACGCCGTTGGCGACCAGGAAGCACCACTGGAACAGGTCGTGGGGCGCGACACTCCGGAAACTGAACGCCGGGGCAAGCGCCAGATAGGCTGTTCCCATGGCCGCGACGCCGGTCGCGGCCAGCCCCGGGCCGAGACCGCCCAGCAGCGCGCTGAGGATGATGGGGAACATGAACAAGATGAGCAGCGGGCGCTCGCCGAAGGACACCGCCAGGCCCATGCGCACGCCGAGCATGATGAGGGTGAGCGCTACGGCCACGACATAGGCCGTCCAGCGGGGCCAGCGGCCCGGGCCACTGCCGCCCGGCAGAATGGCATCGATCATGGACTGCGTCGCTTTGCCGCCTGCCGCATCCGGCACGGCGCGCAGGGCAAAGTAGAGCAGGACGGTCGTGACGAGGACGAAGCCTATTCCCTTGACCGTGGACAGCCAGGTGATGGCGGCGATATCGGTGAAGGCGGCGAGCAACCGGTCGGAAAGGAAGATCCAGGCCGCCGCGAAGACGCCATAGCCCACTGTGGCACGAACAACGAAGGCGTCGCGGGGGCCGAGCTTGTTCATGGCAGCAAGCGCATCGCCTGCGGCGCAGGCGCCAGATCAGCGCCGCCGGCCGGTAGCGTCCGCGAACCGCCTGTCGATGCCACGAACCCTCCCCCGGTTCAGATCATGGCGTGTATTGTAAGGGATGCGCGTGCAGAGATGTTGTAGGAATATGGCCGGGGCATCGCTGCGGCTCAGCCCCCGGCTGCCGCAAAGGCTTTTGCCATCGCGCTCATCGCCACGGTGACGCCGCCCAGGGACCAGCCGCCGTCCACCGGCAGCACGACGCCCGAGATGTACGCCGCGAAGGGCGAGGCAAGGAACAGGGCGGCGTGGCCGATGTCACGCGGCGTGCCGTCGCGGCCCAGCGGCACGGTCCGCGTGACCAGCGCTCGCGCCTCCGCCGTCGGTGCCAGGCGCGCCATGCCTTCCGTGCCGGCGATCGGGCCGGGCACGATGGAGTTCACCCGGATGCCCTGCGGTCCCCACTCCATGGCCAGCACCCGCGTCACCATGTCCACACCGGCCTTGGCCGCACACACATGCACCTGAAAGGGCATGGGCACGAAGGCCTGGGGCGCCGAGATGTTGATGATCGAGGCGCCCGGCTTGGCGAGATGCGGATGGGCGGCGCGCAGCACGTGGAAGGTGCCGAGCAGGTCGATGTCCACCACCGCCTTGAAGCCATTCGGTGACATGCCCAGGGCCGGGGCCGGAAAGTTGCCGGCGGCGCCGGACACGAGTACGTCGATGGCGCCAAAAGCCTGCGCGGCACCTTCAAAGGCCGCCGCGACGCCATCCACATCGCGCACGTCCGCACAGAATCCCGCCGCCTCGCCGCCGTGGCTTCTGAGCCGGGCGACGGCGGCGTCCACCTTGTCGCGCGAACGGCTGGCGACCGCGACCCGCGCGCCGCATTGCGCGAAGCATTCGGCAATGCCGAGGTTGATGCCGCTGGTGCCGCCGAAGACGAACGCGTGTTTGCCGCGGAAGTCGAATGGCACGTCCATTGCCTGATCCTCGCCTGAAATATTTCGGGAGTCGCAAGCATGACACAGGGCGGGCCGGCCGCGTCACCGGCCGGCGTCGATTAGAGGCTCTTTCCTAGAAAGCGCCTCGTCGGTGGCGGCAAACGGCGCCTACTGGCGAACTGCCGGCTTGACTGCCTTGAGCGTCGGGTGCCGTCGCGCGAATTGCCGGACCGCCTCGGGGTCGCGGCGCGCGTCGAGATCGTGATCGAGCTCGCCCGCCAGGAAGCCCTTCACCACCGATGTCACCAGACTGCCCTGCGTCAGCAAGAACAGATGCCCGCAATCGAGAATGGCCAGGCGCGAATCGGGGATGAGCAGCTTCATGATGCGCCCGTTGGCGGGCGGCACCAGCGGGTCGTCGCTGCCGACCATGATGAGCGTCGGCTGCTTGAGCTGGAACAGCCAATGCACGCTGGTCCAGCCCAGCAGCGCAAAGACCTGCCACATGTAGCCCATTGTCTGGGGCGCCATGATCTCGCGGACATGGCGGCGTGCATAGTCCGGATTGGTCCGGAACACTCCGCCATAGATCTTGCCGGCATTGCGCATCAGATACTCGGGATCGCGCATGCGCGCGGAATGGACGAGCTTGAGCAAGGCGAAGGGATCGCCGGGCACGGCGAACATCCCGGTGGTAGTGGCGGCGAGGATCAGGCGCCGGCAGCGCTGCGGGAAGTCGCGGGCGAACTGCTGCGCCAAAGCGCCGCCCCAGGACACGCCCAGGACATCCACCTGCTCGTAGCCGAGCTGAACCAGGATGCGCGCCACCAGGTCGGCCAGGCCGGACAGACGGTACGGGAGCATGGTCCCCGTCGACCCGCCGGTGCCGGGAACGTCGAAGGCGATGACCTCGGTGCCTTCGAGCTTCTCGGCGAAGGGTTTGAGCATCTCGATGTTGCTGCCGATACCGTTCATCAGCAGCAGGGGCGTCGAGGTGTCGTCGCCCCGCCAGACCGCGACGCGGATACTGTGCCCGCCGATGTTCAGGAAATGCAGTTGCATGGTCGCCTCCCTTCCGCGGGCGAAGCCCTTCGCCGGGTTGGCGCGGCGACGGTTCGCCGGTTCGCGGTGTCTTCTGTTTTTTCAGGCATCGCCCAACCGTGTCGTCGGCTCATGATACCGTAACCGGAGCCCGACGCCGACGCGGCATGCCCCGCCGGACGATGCCGCAGGCGCCGGATCAGGGCTCGAAGACGTACTGCCCGGGCGCGTCGTAGAGCGCTTTGTATTTCTTGTTGCCCACCGCCGGCGCAGCCTTCTGCTGCCCCGAACGGTCTTGCATCCACTTCACCCAGTGGTCCCACCAGGTGCCGGAATGCTGCTGGGCCGATTCCAGCCACTGCTCCGGCGTGTCGGGCAGCTTGCCGTTGGTGAAATACTTTGCCTTGGGGTTGCCAGGCGGATTGATGATGCTCTGGATATGGCCGCTGCCGCACAGAACGAACTCCGCCTTGCCGCCGAAGCTCTTCGCCCCGAGATAGCAGCCCTTCCACGGCGCGATGTGGTCGGTCGTGCCGCCGACGCTGTAGACGTCGCACTTGACCGTGCTCAAATCCACAGGCGTGCCGTGGATCGTCATGCGGCCGGGATTCATGAATGGATTGCTCAGCGCCGATTCCAGAATTTCGTAGTGGAACTTGGCCGGCAGCCGCGTGCTGTCGTTATTCCAGTAAAGAATGTCGAAGGCCGGCGGCGGATTGCCAAGCAGGTAATTGTTGACCCAGTAGTTCCAGACAAGATCGTTCGGCCGCAGCCAGGCAAAGGCACGGCCCATCTCGTTGCCTTCGAACACGCCCTTGTTGGCGTGCTTCTGTTTCACCATCTTCAACGTCTGCGGCGTGATGAACATGGTGAGATGGGTCTGCTCGGCCTCCCAGTCCAGGGTGCTGACGATGAGCGTCAGCGAGTTGGCGCGCTTGTCACCCTTGGCCGCAAGATGACCGAGCAATGCCGCGGTCGTCAGACCGCCGACGCAGATGCCGGTCAGGTTCATATCCTGCGACCCGGTGATCTCACGCACGACCTCGCTCGCCTCCAGGATGCCGCTGCAATACTCCTCGAAGCCCCAGTGCCGGTGTTCGGGAGTCGGGTTGCGCCAGCTGATCAGGAACATCTGGATGCCGTTCTTGACCGCGTGCTCGATGAAACTGCGGTTCGGCGCAAGATCGAAGGCGTAGTACTTGTTGATCTGCGGCGGCACGAACAAATGCGGCCGGGCGTACACCTTTTCCGTTTGCGGCTTGTACTGGATCAACTCCAGCATCTCGTTCTTGAACACCACCACGCCCGGAGTGAGGGCGAGGTTCTCGCCGACCTTGAACTTTGTCTTGTCCACCTGGGCGGGCATGCCGTGGTTCTTGGTCATGTCGTCCACCAGGTTCTTCAGACCGGCCATGATGCTCTGGCCGCCCGTCTCGAAGAACTTGCGCATGGCGGCCGGATTGCCGAGCAGCGAGTTGGTGGGCGAAAAAGCGTCGGTGAGCATCGACATCATGAACCGGGCCCGGTCGGCGTTGATCTTGTCCAGGCCCATCGCGCCGACCATTTCCTTCATGGCGTTGCTCCATGCCAGGTACCCCTGCATGTAGGCACGGTAGAAGATATTGTCGTTCCAGACCGGGTCGGCAAAGCGTTTGTCGCCGGCCTCGGGCGCAATGTCGGAGTTGTTGGCGAAGATGCGTGCCGCCTGCCGCACGAACTCCGCCTGCTGCTCCATGAGCGCCCGCGGATTGGGCGACGCCTGCTGCACCAGTTGCAGCATCTCCGTCACGATCTCCTGGGCGTCCAGGCCCGCGAACATGCTCGGTCCGTAAAGCGCGCCTTCCGCCGCACCGTTCGCAGCACCACTCCTGCCCGAGTGCTTCTTGTCCTCTGTCGTCATAACATCACCTGTCTAGTCCGATTGCGGGTGCTGAGCGTGTCAGCCCCCGGCCAGCAACATGACGAGCACCTGCGCCATCAGCGCCGGTTTCTCCTCACCTTCAATTTCCAGGCTGCACTGGGATGTCAGCAGCATGCGCCCTTTGCCTTTGTCCTCGGCCGAAACGAGCGACACCCGCCCGCGCACACGCGCGCCGGCGCGCACCGGCGACATGAAGCGCACCTTGTCGAGGCCATACACGACCGCCTGCGGCACGTCCGGCGGGATGATGCCGAGATCGAGCAGGCTCGGCCCGAGCAGGGAAAGCAGGAGATAGCCGTGGGCGATGGTGCCGCCGAAGGGACTTTCGCGCTTGGCGCGCTCGACATCGATGTGGATCCACTGACGATCGCCCGTGCATTCGGCGAACTGATCGACGCGCTGCTGGGTCACGTCCATCCACGGCGATACGCCAAGCTCGCGGCCGACGAACTGGGAAACGGTCGCCAGACGGTATCCCTCGATGGGCATGCCTCATTCCTCCCCTGTCCGACGCTCCGCGCCAACCGCGCCGGCACGGCCCGATCGCCGCCTCCGGAAGCGTCCTATCCTAGCGCTACACTAACAAGGCGCAACCAACTTGTCAAACATTTGGCTAATTAGTTTGTTCGCGCGCGTGGCGCCGAGTACCTCGGATAGACAGGCCGGCCACGAGGTCCCGACGCGGCGCGACGCCGGCGCTCCGCAGGGCAAAAGCCCATAGCTAGAAGCGCACGGGATCGCCCACGCGCACTCCCAGCTCTATCGCCGCGCTGCCGCGGTTCACGGCGATCTCGGCCAGACCGATGCTGTTCTCGTACCAGATGGGACTCGCGTCCTGCGCCGCGGAGAAAACCGGCGCATGGCTGACCCTCCGCCCGGCCGCTTCGATGGGCGCCGCCGCTGGCAGGCGTGCCGCCCGCAGGCCTGTCATGGCGTTGCCATAGTGATCGATGTAGATGATCTCGGGTAGGTCGCCGGCGCCCAGTTGCACGTCAAGACCGGTCGTCGTTGCTACCTTGTCGGCGGGCAGCCCGGCGCTCGCGATCCAGGCGGCCATGGGCGCGAACAGGTCGCGGCCGTGGAAGGATATGGACAGTCCGGACGGACGCCAGAGGATGCGCCAGCAGCACGTATCCGCCGCGCGCGCCGCGGTCACGGAGAGCAAGCCGTTGTCGGGACCGACGAACCACTTGCCGTCGGCATGGACGACGACAGCCTCGCGCGCACTGCCGACGCCCGGATCGACGACGGCAAGAAACACGGTTCCGGCGGGAAAGCGGCCCTGCAACGCGGCAAGCAGATGCGCCGCCGCCGGGACGTGAAAATCCGGCGCGCGATGCAGAAGGTCGACGATCGCGGCCCCTGCGGCGCCATGCTGCAGCAGCGCCGCCTTGACCTGACCGACGTAGAGATCGTCGGCGCCGAAATCGGTGAAGAGAACGATCATATTTCGAGTCCGTCATTCCGCAGACGACGCAGATGTGCATCGATATCCGGGATCGAATCGGGACGTTATCAGGATGTTGTCGGTACGTTGGCGGAACGTCGCTGGTCACTCCAGACGATTGACCCTATTTTGATTCAATCCGTGCCAATCCGCGAAATCGGCGGATAGCCGGATATTTCGGGCCAGACGCGCGCACGCCGGGCATGCAAACTCCGGCGATTCGATCTACGCTACACCCATGAGCGCCCTTGCCGCATTCCACCCCGCCGTCGCCGACTGGTTCAACAGCACATTCGCGGTGCCGACGGTGCCCCAGGAGCAGGCGTGGCCGGCAATCCGCGCCGGGCGCGACGTGCTGATCGCCGCGCCCACCGGCTCGGGCAAGACACTGGCGGCCTTCCTCGCCGCCATCGACGATCTCGTCTGCCGCGGGGTAGGCGGCGATTTGGCCGACGAAACCCACGTCGTCTATGTGTCGCCGCTGAAGGCGCTGTCCAACGACATCCAGCGCAACCTGGAAGCACCGCTTGCCGGCATCCGGGACGCGCTGAGGGCGCGCGAGGCACCGGAGGCGGACATCCGCGTTCTGGTGCGCACCGGCGACACGCCCCAGGCGCAGCGCGAGCAGATGCGCCGCCGGCCGCCGCACATCGTCGTGACGACGCCGGAGTCGCTCTACATCCTGCTCGGCTCCGAGTCGGGCCGCAACATGCTCGCCACCACGCGCACGGTAATCGTGGATGAAATCCACGCCGTCGCGCCCAACAAGCGCGGCAGCCACCTTGCACTGTCCCTGGAGCGGCTTCAGGCGCTCGCCGGCCCACGTCTCACGCGCATCGGGCTGTCGGCGACCCAGAAACCGATCGATGAAGTGGCGCGCTTTCTCATCGGCGCCGCCGGCTCCGAATGCACCGTCGTCGACACCGGTCACACGCGCAATCGCGACCTCGCCATCGAGGTGCCGGCCTCGCCCCTGGAAGCGGTCATGGCGGGCGAGGTCTGGCAGCAGACCTATGACCGCCTGGCCGAGCTGATCGCGGCCCACCGCACGACGCTCGTGTTCGTGAACACCCGCCGCCTGGCCGAGCGTGTCACCCGCCACCTCTCCGAGCGCCTGGGCGAGCGCGCGGTCGGCGCTCATCATGGCAGTCTGGCCAGGGAGCAGCGCCTGGAAGCGGAACAGCGCCTGAAGCGCGGCGAGCTGAAGGCGCTGGTGGCCACCGCCTCACTGGAGCTGGGCATCGACATCGGCGAGGTGGATCTCGTCTGCCAGCTCGGCTCGCCGCGCACCATCGCCGCCTTCCTGCAGCGGGTCGGCCGCTCCGGCCACGCCGTGGACGGCACGCCGAAAGGCCGATTGTTTCCCCTGTCGCGCGACGATCTGGTGGAGTGCACGGCGCTGCTCGACTGCGTACGCCGCGGCGAGCTGGATCGGCTGATCATCCCAGCCAAACCACTGGACGTGCTGGCGCAGCAGATCGTTGCCGAGGTGGCGGCGCGCGAGTGGCGCGGGGAAGAACTGTTCGAGCTGTTCCGGCGCGCCCATCCCTACCGCGAGCTGACCCGGGAGGAATTCGCCGCCGTGGTGCACGTGCTCGCCGAAGGCTTCAGCACCCGCCGCGGGCGGCGCGGCGCGCTCCTCCACCATGACGCCGTCAATGGCGTGCTGCGCGGCCGGCGCGGCGCCCGGCTGACTGCGCTGACCTCCGGCGGCACCATCCCCGACAACGCCGACTACAGCGTCATGCTGGAGCCGGAGTCCCAGTTCATCGGCACGGTAAACGAGGACTTCGCCGTCGAGAGCCTGGCGGGCGACGTCTTCCAGCTCGGCAACAATTCCTATCGCATCCTGCGCATCGAACGCGGCACGGTGCGCGTGGAGGATGCCCACGGCTTGCCGCCGTCCATTCCCTTCTGGTTCGGCGAGGCGCCGGCGCGCAGCGACGAGCTGTCGCTGGCGGTATCGCGGCTGCGGCAGGACATCGAAGCGCGGCTTGCCGGCGGCGCGGACGCGGCAGCGACATGGCTGACGCGGGAGATCGGCATCGCCGCGCCCGCCGCCGAGCAGTTGCTGGACTACCTCGCCGCGGCCCGCGCCGCGCTCGGTTGCCTGCCGACCCAGGAGACGGTGGTGCTGGAGCGTTTCTTCGACGAGAGCGGCGGCATGCAGCTGGTTATCCATTCGCCCTTCGGCGCGCGCATCAATCGCGCCTGGGGGCTGGCGCTGCGCAAGCGCTTCTGCCGCAAGTTCAACTTCGAGCTGCAGGCCGCCGCCACGGAGAACAGCATCGTGCTGTCGCTCACCAGCGCCCACAGCTTCGCCCTCGACGAGGTACCGCACTACCTGCACCCCGACACGGTGCGGCCGCTGCTGGTGCAGGCGCTGCTCGATGCGCCCATGTTCATGGCGCGCTGGCGCTGGAATGCCGCCATTGCGCTCGCCCTGCCGCGCTTCCGCGGCGGCCGCAAGGTGCCGGCGCAGCTGCAGCGTATGGACGCCGAGGACTTGATCGCCGCGGTGTTCCCGGACCAGATCGCCTGCTTCGAGAACATCGTCGGCGATCGCGAGATTCCCGACCATCCGCTGGTGGACCAGACCATCCGCGACTGCCTGTTCGATGCCATGGACATCGAAGGCTTCGAGCGTGTACTGCGAGCGCTCCATGCCGGCCGCATCCGCGTGGTGGCGCGCGATCTGACCGAGCCTTCGCCGCTGGCGGCGGAGGTGCTGGCGGCGCGGCCCTACGCCTTCCTCGACGATGCGCCGCTGGAGGAGCGGCGTACCCAGGCGGTGATGGGCCGGCGCTGGCTCGACCCCGAAAGCGCCGCCGACATCGGCCGGCTCGATGCCGAAGCGATCGCCCGCGTGCGCGCCGAAGCGTGGCCTGACGCGGCAAGCGCCGACGAGCTGCACGACGCCCTGCTCTGGCTGGGCTTCCTCACCGGGGAGGAGGTATCCCGGCAGGCCCAGTGGCCCGCCTTCCTCGGGGCGCTGGCTGGTGCCGGGCGGGTGACTTGTCTCAGCGCCGATACGCCCGCCGGGGGCAAAGCGCTACGGCTCGCCACCGAACGCCTGCCCGAATTCCGGGCCCTCTTTCCCGAGGCGCAATTCGCCCCGATCGTCACGCCGCCAGAGCGCTACGCCGCAAAGCAATGGCAGCGCGAGGAGGCGCTGGTGGAAATCCTGCGCGGCCGGCTGGAAGGACTGGGTCCGGTCACGGTCCCGGTGCTGGCCGAGTCCCTTGGCCTCGCCCCGGCGCAGATCGACGCCGCGCTGGCCGCCCTGGAAGCGCAGGGTGTGGCGATGCGCGGCCGGTTCACGCCGGACAGCGCGGAGAGCGAATGGTGCGACCGGCGCCTGCTGGCGCGCATCCATCGCTACACCGTGAAGCAGTTGCGGGCGGAAATCGAGCCGGTCGCAGCGCGGGATTTCCTGCGCTTCTTGTTCGACTGGCAGCGCCTCACGGCCGAGACGCGCATGGAAGGGCCGGATGCCGTGGCGGCCATCGTCGCCCAGCTCGAAGGCTTCGAGGCGCCGGCGGCCGCCTGGGAGACGGAACTGTTGCCCGGGCGCATCGGTGAATACGAGCCGGCATGGCTCGACGATCAATGCCTGGCGGGGCGCATCGTGTGGACACGGCTGTCGCCGCGGCGCAACGATACGGAGCGCGCCGCGGCGCCGGTGCGCACCACCCCGGTGGCGCTGCTCGGGCGGCGCAACGCCCGCCTGTGGGCCACTGCCGCCGACGATGCCCAGCCGCCGCACCTGTCCTCCCGGGCGCAGGCGGTGGCCGATTTCATCCGTGATCGCGGCGCCTCGTTTTTCGACGAACTGGTGGAAGGCACGGGACTCCTGCGCACCCAGGTGGAAGAGGCGTTGGCGGAGCTGGTGGCGCTGGGGCTGGTCAATTCCGACAGTTTCAGCGGTCTGCGCGCGCTGCTGGTGCCGTCCGACCGGCGCAAACCCTTCGCCGGCGGCCGGCGCAAGCGCCGCACCGCCTTGTTCGGCATGGAAGACGCCGGGCGCTGGGCGCTGGTGCGCCGGCCGGCGCATCGTTCCGGTTCTTCCGCCGGTGGCGTAGATGGACGCGCGCTCGCCCCCGCTGCCAACGGCGACACCGATCCTGCACTGGTCACAGAGCACATCGCCCGCACCCTGCTGCGCCGCTACGGCGTCGTCTTCTGGCGGCTACTCGAGCGCGAGGCACCGTGGCTGCCAGCCTGGCGCGATCTGCTGCGCTGCTACCGCCGGCTGGAGGCGCGCGGCGAAATCCGCGGCGGGCGCTTCGTCGCCGGCTTTTCGGGCGAGCAATTCGCCCTGCCCGACGCCGTCGGCCAGCTGCGCGAAGTGCGGCGCAAGCCGCACAGCGAAGCGTGGCTGTCCGTTTCCGGCGCCGATCCGCTCAATCTGATCGGCATACTCACGCCCGGGCCGAAGCTGCCGGCGCTCACAGGCAATCGCCTGCTGTATCGCGACGGCGTGCCGGTAGCGTGGTTTGCCGGCGGCGAAGTGCATTTTTTCGAGCAACTGAACGCCAAGGACCAATGGCAGGCGCATAACGCCTTGGTGCGGCGCCACGTGCCCCCGGCCCTGGCCGATTTCTCCTGACTGCGGGACCGAGGCCTGGCTCTAATTACGAGGGCCTTTGATCCAGGTCACAATCTGGTGCGCGGCGACAAGTATCGTTGCTTGCATGTGCGTGCCGGCTGGCAGCGCCGCAATCCTGCCGTCCCGGGCACGTGGTCACCTTAGGAGTCTGTGCCATGACTCAACCTGCCAAGGATTCCGCTGCGCAGCCGATCAAGGCCGTCCCGTCCGCCCCTGCCGCAGCCGCGCCCGCGCCTGCCGAGCCCAAACCCGCGCGACATGCAGCACGTGCGGCACCGGCGCTGGCGGACCTCAACGAGGCGCCAATGCTGGCCGGCCACGGCCAGACCATGGATCGCTTCCTGCATGCCGCCCTGGGCCGCATCACGCTCGGTCTGTCGCCCAGTTCGCTGCTGGCCGCGTACATGGACTGGGCGGTGCACCTGGAGATGCAGCCGGGCAAGCAGATGGAGCTGGTGGAGAAGGCTTCGCGCAAGTTCCACCGCCTGCTCATGTATTCGCTGCGCGCCGCGGGTCCCCAGGCCGTGCCCACGATCGAGCCCTTGCCCCAGGACCAGCGCTTCGATCATCCGGCCTGGCAGCAGTGGCCGTTCAACATCTATTACCAGGCGTTCCTGCTCATCCAGCAGTGGTGGTTCAACGCCACAACGGGCATACGCGGCGTGACGCCCCACCACGAGCAGGTGACCACCTTCGCCGCGCGTCAGTTGCTGGACATGTTCTCGCCCTCGAACCTGCCGTGGACCAACCCCGAAGTGCTGATGGAGACCGCGCGCAGCGGCGGGTCCAATCTGCTGCAGGGCACGTACAACTGGTGGAGCGATATCGAACGCATACTGGCGAACCGGCCGAAGGAAGGCCGCGAGGCCTACCGCGTCGGCGAAGACGTGGCGGTTACGCCCGGCAAGGTGGTGTTCCGCAATCGCCTGATGGAGCTGATCCAGTACTCGCCTGCCAGCGATTCGGTCTATGCCGAACCGGTGCTGATCGTGCCGTCGTGGATCATGAAGTACTACATCCTCGACCTGTCGCCGCACAACTCGCTGGTGCGCTACCTGGTCGAACAGGGACACACGGTGTTCATGATCTCGTGGAAGAACCCGGACACGAACGACCGCGACCTGGATATGGGCGACTACCTGCGCTTCGGACCGCTGGCCGCCATCGACGTCGTTTCGCGCATCGTGCCGGAACGCCGCATCAATTCCGTCGGCTACTGTCTGGGCGGCACGCTGCTCGCCATCGCCGCTGCGACGCTGGCGCGCGACGATGACGAGCGGCTCAACAGCGTCACGCTGCTGGCGACGGAAGTGGACTTCGAGGAGCCGGGGGAGCTGGGCCTGTTTATCGACGAAAGCCAGCTCGCCTTCCTCGAGGACATCATGTGGGACCAGGGTTACCTTGACGGCAGCCAAATGGCCGGCGCCTTCGAGCTGCTCAACTCCAAGGACCTGGTGTGGTCGCGCATGGTGCACGACTACCTCATGGGCACCCGGGCGCCGCTGTCGGACCTCATGGCCTGGAACGCCGATCTCACGCGCATGCCCTATCGCATGCACAGCGAGTATCTGAAGCGCCTCTATCTGGGCAACGAACTGGCGCGCGGCGTCTATCCCGTCGAGGAACGGCCGGTGGCGCTGACCGACATCCGCGTGCCGATTTTCGCCGTCGGCACGGTGCGCGACCACGTTTCCCCCTGGCGCTCCGTATACAAGATCCACCTGCTGACTGATACCGAGGTGACATTCCTGCTCACCAACGGCGGCCACAATGCCGGCATCGTCAGCGAGCCGGGCCACAAGGGTCGCACTTACCAGATGGGCACCCAGGCGGCTGATGACAAATACATCGACCCGGACACCTGGTGTGCGCGCACCGCGAAGCAGGAAGGCTCCTGGTGGCCGGCATGGCAGGGCTGGCTGGCGGCACACTCCAGCGAACGCGTGCCACCGCGCGTCCCGGGCAGCCGGGACTACCCGGCGATGGCGGACGCGCCGGGCTGCTACGTGCTGCAGCCCTGACGGCGGGGGCGGGCATCGCGCCCGCCTCATTTTCTGCGCGCCTTGGCGGGGCAGCGGCAGGTGATTACGCCGCGAACTGCTGCATGCGTGCCCGTAGGGCCTCGGGGATCGCCACCGCCCGGAACGTGTCCAGCGAGGCCATCACAAGCACCAGCTTCGCCCGCACGCGCACCACGCCCTCGGCGCCGCCTTCCATCATGAGAGTGAAGGAACTGCTGCCGAGATGCTTGACGGCCAGTCGCAAATGCAGTGTCTCGCCGATCTTGCTGGGCGTAAGGAACTCACACTCGACCCTGGCCATGGGCACGCCGAGCCGGTCCCGGGCATGCAACATGGCGAAGTCGGTATCCAGTCCTTGGTTGAACCAGTCTTCGACCAGTTCGTTGAACAGAACGAAATACTGCGGATAGAACACGATCCCGGCCGGATCGCAGTGATGAAAGCGGATCAGCTTGTCGCGCTCGAAGGGATTGCCCTGGCTCATCTCTGCCTCTCCGTGGTCTTGTTGTCCGCCTGCCCGCGCAGCATGCCCACCATATGCCGGGCGATTTCCGGTGGCGACTTGCGTCCTGGCCGATACCAGACCAGCGTCCAGTTGAGCGCCCCGATCAGGGTCAGCCGAAATAGCGAGCGGTCCGTGCCCCGGCGCAAGTCAAGCGCCGCGACCAGTCCGCGGAAAATGTCATCGTAATGCTCGCGGTCGCGCTTCAGGCGCCGCAGCAGATTTTCCTCGTGAATGGCGAACAGGCCGGTGGCGGTGACGCGAGCGATCGGATCACCTTCGACCGCGGAGTGAATATGTTCGGCACAGGCCAGTTCGAGTCGCTTCCAGGGATCGCTGCTGGTGCTGATGACAGCACTGACACGGTCGATCAATTGCAGAAAGCCCTGGCGGTGCACCGCCAAGTACAAATCCTCCTTCGCCGGGAAATAGTGGTAAACCGATCCCGGCAGCATGCCGACCCGGTCGGCAATGTCGCGCACGGAGGTGCCGCTGTAGCCGCGTTCGACGAACAACTGCGCCGCGACGGAGAGAATCAGATCGCGGCGGTCCACCGTGCCCGGCGTTTCCTTGTCGCGGCTGCGTATCGTTGACTTGCGCGCCAGCTTGCGCGTGACATCGCCACGGCGCATCAACTCCCGCTGCTGCTCGGTAAGGACGCTGGCATGGCCAGACCTCTGGAGCGCCTTGAGGCGCTTGTACGTGGTTTCGAGTCCGAGCCTGCACCAGATGTAGCGCACACCCGAAGCTGAGACCGTGTAGCCTTGGCGGGCAAGCGCCTGCGCCACCTTGGTCTGCCCCATCTGCGGATGCGAGCGGGCGTACGCCGCCACCGCCGATTCCAGCTCCTGCCCCCGCTCCTCCATCACGCGTGCGCGCTTGCGTCCCATCCAGCTCCCGACCCGTTACCCAATTATAGCAAGAACAGAATACCCGAATTCGCGCACCGCAGCGTACTGTTTTTTTGGTCGGGCGTTTGACAAGTCACTGCTTCAGCGTTACAGTGCTGCCACGCTGCCTTGGTCCGGGTGCCGCAATCGCCAGACGCCCGGCACGCAAGGAAGCGCAACGAGCAAGCGCCGGCCGCACCGCACGGCCTGATCAAACCGTAGGAGGAGAGAATGAGGATCGCATCGACGTTGGTCGGGCTGGCGCTCGGCCTTGCACTGCTGCCCGCCCGTGCCGACATCAACATCGGCGTCACCCTGTCGGCGACCGGACCGGCAGCGTCCCTGGGCATCCCCGAGAAGAACACCTTCGCCCTGGCGCCGACCGCCATCGGCGGCCAGAAGGTGAACTACATCATCCTCGATGACGCCACCGACCCCACCGGTGCGGCGAAGAACGCACGCAAGCTCGTGAGCGAGAGCAACGTCGATTTGCTGATCGGCTCCTCCACGGTTCCCACCTCGCTGGCCCTGGTCGAAGTGGCCAATGAAGCGAAGACGGCGATGATCGCCATGGCGCCGATCCAGCCTGCCGACGACAAGCTAGGCTGGGTTTTCATCACGCCGCAGACCAATGCATTGATGGCCACGGCGCTGCTCGAGCACATGCAGAAGGTGGGGGTCAAAACGCTGGGCTATATTGGCTACGCCGACCCCTACGGCGAGGGCTGGTGGAAGGAAATCAGCCGGCTGGCCGAGACGAAGGGCATCAAAATCGTCGCCAGCGAGCGCTTCCAACGCACCGACACCGCCGTCGGCGGTCAGGTGCTGAAGATCCTGGCGGCCAAGCCGGACGCGGTGCTGGTGTGCGGCTCGGGCACGCCTTCGGTGCTGCCCCAGGCGACGCTGGCGGAGCGCCTCTACCGTGGGCGGGTTTATCAGACGCATGGTTCGGCCAATCGGGACTTCCTGCGCGTCGGCGGCAAGAAGGTCGAGGGCGCGGTGCTGCCGGTGGGTCCGATGCTGGTCGCCGAGCAGTTGCCGGATTCCCATCCGAGTAAGAAGGTCTCCCTCGACTATGTCACCAAATACGAGGCGACGTACGGCGCCGAGAGTCGCTCCACCTTCGGCGGCCATGCCTGGGACGCAATGCTGCTGGCGCAGCAGGCCATCGGCGAGGCGCTCAAGAGCGCCAAACCCGGCACACCGGAGTTCCGCCAGGCCGTCCGCGACGCCCTGGAGAAGACGCGCAACCTCGCCGCCACCAACGGCGTATTCAACATGACCGCGAAGGATCACACTGGGCTGGATGCGCGCGCGGCAGTGCTGGTCAAGGTCGAAGACGGCGCCTGGAAGCTGGTCAAATAAGCGCACAAGGGAGGCCGCAATGAATCTGTCGTCATATCTGGAGCGCCATGCCAAGGCCGATCCGGACCGGGTGGCGGTACGCTTCGAAGGACAATCCGTCACCTACGGAACGCTCAATCGCGACGCGTCCCGGCTCGCGAGCGCATTGCGCGCCAAGGGCATCGGCGCTGGCGACCGGGTCGCGGTCTATCTACCCAACATCCCGGAGTTCCTGGTGGCCTATTACGCCATCCAGAGGCTCGGGGCCGTCGCGGTGACCATCAACGCCATATTCAAGACCGAGGAGGTGCGGCATCTGCTCGACGACTCCGGTGCGGCGGCCATATTCACCGTGACCGAATTGGCACGCTACGTGCCAGCCGACTGCGCGGCCCTGCGCCTGCGCGCCGCTGTAGACGGCACTCCCGCCGAGGGGTGGCATGCCCTTGCCGACCTGCTCGCCTCGGGTTCGGAATCCTTTGCCCTGGTTGAGCGCGAAGCCAACGACGATGCCGCGCTGCTCTACTCCTCCGGTACGACCGGCGTACCCAAGGGCGTGGTGCTGACCCAGCACAACATCCACAGCAACATCGCCATCTGCGCCAAGTGCTCCGACTACCAACCGGGTGACCGGCTGCTGTTGTTCCTGCCCCTCTTCCACGTGTATGGGCAGAACTACATCATGAACGCTGCCATTCTCGCCGGCGCTACGCTCGTGCTCTTCCGCCGCTTCGTACCCGAGGTCGTTCTGAAGGCGATCGGCGAGGAGCGCGTGACGCATCTGTTCGCTGTGCCGACGATCTACATCGGGCTGCTGTCCATGGATCTGGCGAACTACGACCTGTCCTCGATCCGCTACGAAATGTCGGCTGCCGCCACCATGCCGGAAGAGATCTCCCGCCGCTGGACCGATCGCTTCGGTCGGCGGGTGTACGAGGGCTACGGACTGACGGAATGCTCACCCTTCGCCTGTTACAACGACTTGCACGAGCACCGCTTCGGCTCGGTGGGTCGCGCCGTCGAGGGGTTCGCGATCAAGATCTTCGACGAACTGGACCGCGAGTTGCCCCCCGGGGAGACGGGCGAAATCGTCATCCGCGGCGACGGTGTGATGAAGGGCTACTGGAAGCGCCCGGATGAAAGCGAGAAGGCATTGCGTGGCGGCTGGCTCCATTCCGGCGACATGGGGCGCATGGACAAGGACGGTTACGTCTACATAGTCGACCGGGTGAAGGACATGATCAACATCTCGGGCTTCAAGGTCTGGCCCGCCGAGGTGGAGAAGTATCTCTACAAGATGCCCGCGGTCCAGGAAGTCGCGGTCTACGGCATCCCCGACGCAACCTCGGGCGAGCGCGTGGCCGTGGCCGCGGTGCCGCGCAAGGGCGCGGCCCTGACGTCCGATGAGGTCATCGCCTACTGTCGCGAGAACATTGCCGCCTACAAGGTTCCAGCGCGGGTGGACATTGTCGCCGAGTTGCCCAAGAGCCCGAGCGGGAAAATTCTCAAGCGGGTCCTGCGCGAGCAATACAACGCCAGTCTGGGCAGCTGAGCCGCGCCCGCCATGGACGGTCAGATCGCCCTGCTTCTGGCGCAGGACGGGCTCACTGCGGGCGCCATCTATGCGCTGCTGGCGCTTGCCCTCGTGCTGGTATTCGCGGTCACACGGGTGATCTTCATCCCGCAGGGCGAGTTCGTCGCCTACGGCGCCCTGACGCTGGCATCGTTCGAGGCCGGCGTGATGCCCGGCACGATCTGGCTGCTGCTCGGCGCCGGCGCCGCCGCCGCGCTCGCCGATGTCGCAACCGCGGCACGCCGGGGTGTCGTGCGCCGCAGGCTGGCGCGCATCATGCTCTGGAATGTGGCACTGCCGGTGCTCATCACGCTACTGGTGCTGGCTATCGAGCCGCGCCGCCTGCCGCTAGCCCTCCAGGTCGTCCTGGCGCTGCTCATCGTCATGCCGCTCGGCCCGCTGCTCTACCGCCTCGCCTATCAGCCCCTGGTGGACGCCTCGGTGCTCGTGCTGCTGATCGTTTCCGTCGCCGTGCATCTGACGCTGGTCGGGCTCGGCCTGGTGTTCTTCGGCGCTGAGGGCTCGCGCACGCCCGCCTTCAGCGACGACGCCATCATGTTTGCCGGCATACCCGTCAGCGGCCAGACCCTCTGGGTGCTGGGCGCGAGCGCCGCCCTCGTGCTCGGGCTGGCGACGTTCTTCGGCCGCAGTCTCTACGGCAAGGCTCTGCGCGCCACGGCCTCCAACCGTGTCGGCGCCCGGCTGATGGGCATTTCCACGACCATGGCGGGCAAGATCACCTTCACCCTTGCCGCGGCCATCGGCGCCTTCTCCGGCATCCTGATCGGTCCCATCACTACCGTGTTCTATGACACCGGTTTCCTGATCGGGTTGAAGGGCTTCGTCGGCGCCATCATCGGCGGGCTGGCGAGCTACCCCGTCGCGGCCGCCGGGGCGCTGCTGGTGGGACTGCTCGAATCCTATGCCTCGTTCTGGTCGAGCGCGTTCAAGGAAGTGATCGTGTTCACGCTGATCATTCCGGTGCTGCTGTGGCGCTCGCTCACCGCCCATCACATCGAGGAGGACGAGTGAATCGAGCACGCCTGTTCCTCCTCGGCGGGTTCGTTGCGCTGCTGGCGATCGCACCGCTGCTGCTTTCGCCGTTCTATGTCACGCTGCTCAATTACATCGGGCTGTATGCCCTGGTGGCACTGGGACTGGTGCTGCTCACCGGTGTCGGCGGACTGACATCCTTCGGCCAGGCGGCCTTTGTCGGTGTGGGCGCCTACACCACCGCATATCTGACTACCGCCCACGGCCTCTCCCCCTGGCTCGCCCTGCCGGTCGGCCTGGTGCTGACGGCCTTCGTGGCGCTCACGCTGGGTCTCATTACCCTGCGTCTTTCGGGCCACTATCTGCCCCTGGGCACCATCGCCTGGGGCATCAGCCTGTACTTCGTCTTCGGCAACGTGGAGTTCCTCGGCGGCCACACCGGCATCAGCGGCATACCGCCGCTCAAGCTGTTCGGCTGGGCGCTGGATAGCGGCGGGCGCTTCTTCTATCTGATCTGGGCAGTGCTGCTTGGCGCGCTGCTGGTCACCAGCAATCTGCTCGACTCGCGCGAAGGCCGGGCCATCCGCGCACTAAAAGGCGGCAGCCTGATGGCGCAGAGCATGGGTGTGAACACCGGCCGCGCCAAAATCCTCATCTTCCTCATCGCCGCGCTTTTCGCCTGCGTCTCGGGCTGGCTCTACGCGCATCTGCAGCGCTTCGTCAATCCCTCGCCATTCGGTCTGCATATCGGCATCGAATACTTGTTCATGGCCGTGGCGGGCGGTGCCGCCCACGTCTGGGGCGCGCTCGTCGGCGCGACGCTGATCACGGTGCTCAAGCAGTGGCTGCAGGACCTGCTGCCGGCGCTGTTCGGCCACAGCGGCAACTTCGAGGTGATCGTCTTCGGTGCACTGCTGGTGCTGGTGCTGCAGCGGGCACGCAACGGGCTGCTGCCGATCCTTACCCGGTTCCTGCCCCGCGACGACCGGCGTCACGCCGTGCCGCAGGCCGATGCGCTGCCGCGCCGGCCGATGCCCGCCGGTGGCGAGCCGCTGCTGGAGGTGAAGACCGCGCGCAAGCAGTTCGGCGGACTGGTGGCGTGCAATGACATCAGCTTGGAAGTGCGGCCCGGGGAGATCGTCGCGCTGATCGGTCCCAACGGTGCCGGCAAGAGCACTACCTTCAACCTCATCTCCGGCGTGCTGCCGCTGACTTCGGGCGAGATTCATTTCCGCGGTGAGCGCGTGGACGGTCTGGAGCCGCGCGCCATTGCGCATCGGGGCATGAGCCGCACCTTTCAGCACGTGCGCCTGCTGCCGACCATGAGCGTGCTGGAGAACGCGGCCATCGGCGCCCACCTGCGCGGCAGCAAGGGCATGATCCCGGCCGCGCTGCGCCTGGAGCGCGCCGAGGAGGCGCGGTTGCTGGCCGAGGCGGCACGCCAACTGGAGCGCGTCGGCCTCGGCGAGCAGTTGTGGGCCGAGGCCGGCAGCCTGCCCCTGGGCAGTCAGCGCGTGCTCGAGATCGCCCGCGCGCTCGCCGCCGATCCTTGCCTGCTCCTGCTCGACGAGCCGGCCGCCGGCCTGCGCCACCTGGAAAAACAGGCCTTGGCCGAAGTGCTGCGGAAGCTGCGCGCCGAGGGCATGGGCATTCTGCTGGTGGAACACGACATGGACTTCGTCATGGGACTGGCCGACCGTGTCGTGGTCATGGAGTTCGGCGAAAAGATCGCCGAGGGCCTGCCCGAGGAAGTGCAGCGCAATCCCCTGGTGCTCGAAGCCTATCTGGGGGCGGCGCAATGAACGTGGAAAGAGCATTTCACCGCAGAGGACGCAGAGGAAACAGAGAAAGCCTGAGGAAACAGGATTTGAGGCTTGTCACCCATCGTTTGAGACGCCGTGACGAACAAAACGTCAGCTCTTCTCCGCGTCCTCTGCGTCCTCTGTGGTGCGAACTCAGGGTTTCAGGATGAATCCGCGGACGGTGTTGGAGGTGGACAAGCTGTGCGTCTCCTACGGCAAGGTGGAGGCGCTGCACGAGGCGACTCTCAAGGTCGATGCAGGGAGCATCGTCACCGTTATCGGCTCCAACGGCGCCGGCAAGACGACCATGCTCTCCGCCATCATGGGCTTGCTACCCTCGCGCGGGAAGATCGCCTTCATGGGCGAGCAGCAGCATGACATCGAAGTCGAGCAGCTCGTCTCCCTGGGCATGGGGCTTGTGCCGGAAAAGCGCGAACTGTTCGCCGACATGAGCGTGGCGGACAACCTCCTGCTCGGCGCCTTCATGCGCCATCGCGCGCGCCACCGCGACCATGCCGACACCATGGAGGAGATATTCCAGGTCTTTCCGCGCCTGAAGGAAAGGCGCTCGCAGCTCGCCGGCACGCTGTCCGGCGGCGAGCGCCAGATGCTCGCCATGGGACGCGCGCTCATGGCCAAGCCGAAGCTGCTCATGCTCGACGAGCCCAGCCTCGGTCTGGCGCCGCTGATCGTGCGCGAGATCTTTCGCATCATCGCCGACCTGCGCAGCACCGGCGTCGCCATCCTGCTCGTCGAGCAGAACGCGCGCGCGGCGCTGCAGGTGGCCGATTACGGTTACGTCATGGAGACCGGCCACGTCGTCCTTGACGGTCCCGCCGCCGAGCTGGCGATCAATCCCCGGGTCATCGAATCCTACCTGGGACTGGCGCGCACTGCCGACGCGAGTGCGCAGACCGCCGCCGGGTGAACAAGGAGACAGACATCCGTGACTGAAGTCGTACGCATCAGCCTTGACGGCGACATCGCCACCGTCCTGGTGGACGCACCGCCGGTCAATGCCATGACGCGCGAGGTGCGTGCCGGGCTGCAGCGCTGTTTCGAGGAACTCGCGGCCAATCGCGAGGTGAAGGCGATCGTTCTCGCCTGCGCCGGAAAGACGTTCATCTCCGGCGGCGACATGCGCGAATTCGAGACCGGCATCCTGGAGCCCCAATACCACCCCGTGCTGCGCCGGATCGAGGACAGCGCCGTGCCCGTCGTCGCCGCCATCCATGGCACCGCCATGGGGGCAGGCGTCGAGACCGCCATTGCCTGCCACTACCGCGTGGTGCAGCAATCGGCAAAGCTGGGGCTGCCGGAGATCACGCTGGGCATCATCCCCGGCGCCGGCGGCACGCAACGCATGCCGCGCCTGATCGGCCTCGAACCGGCGCTGGACATGATGCTCTCCGGCAAGCCCCTGTCCGCTGTCCAGGCGAAGGAGTCGGGCCTGGCGGACGAAGTGGTCGCCGGCGACGTGCTCGATGCCGCGCTCGCCTATGCCCGCCAACTAGTCGCCAGCGGTGCCGGTCCGCGGCGCACGCGCGAGCGGCAGGTGCAGCACGCCGGCAATGCCGCAGAAATACTCGCGGCACGGCGCGCGCAGGTGACGAAGACCATGCGCAATCGCAACTCGCCCCTGGTCCTGCTGGACGCGCTGCAGGCCGCGGTGGAGAAACCCTTCGACCAGGGCCTTGCCCACGAGCACGCCCTGTCCAACCAGGTCGAGCGCGCCACCGAGGGGCGCGCCTTCCGCCACCTGTTTTTCGCCGAGCGCGAAGCGCGGCGCATTCCGGGACTTGCGGACGTCAAACCGCGGCCGTTCGTACGGCTCGGCATCGTCGGCGCCGGCACCATGGGCGGCGGCATCGCCATGTGTTTCGCCAACGCCGGCATACCCGTGACCATCGTGGACGCGAAGCAGGAGGCCCTCGACCGGGGCATCGCGACGATCCGCAAGAACTACGAGCGTTCCGTCGCCCGCGGCAGCCTCGACGCCGAGGCCATGGCTGCCCGCCTGGCGCTGATCAGCCCGACGCTGGACTACGCGGCACTGGCGGATGCCGACGTCGTGATCGAGGCGGTGTTCGAAAATCTGGCGCTGAAAAAGGAAATCTTTGCCCGGCTCGATGCCGTGGTGAAGCCTGGCGCGATCCTCGGCACGAACACGTCGACGCTGGACATCAACGACATCGCCGCCATGACCAGGCGCCCGCGCGACGTCATCGGCCTGCACTTCTTCAGCCCGGCCAACGTCATGCCGCTGCTGGAGATCGTCCAGGCGCGCGAGACGGCGCCCGACGTCATTGCCACCGCTTTCGACATCGCGAAGACCATACGGAAGACCGGCGTACTGGCGAAAGTGTGCTACGGCTTCATCGGCAACCGCATGATGGATCCCTACGGCCGCGAGGCCGAGCGCTGCGTGCTCGAAGGCGCCACGCCCGAGGAGGTGGATGGCGCGCTGGAGGACTTCGGCATGGCCATGGGCATTCTGGCCGTCTACGACATGGCCGGCGTCGATGTCGGCCACCTCACGCGCGTCGAGTTCGCCCACCTGCTGCCCAAGGACCCGACCTACTACCGGCCGTCGGCCATGCTGGTCGAGCGCGGCTGGCTGGGCCAGAAGGCCGGACGCGGCTACTACCGGTACGAATCAGGCAAGCGCACGCCCGACCCGGCGGTGGTGGCGCTGGTCCACGAGGAAGGACAGCGCCTGCGCGTGCCGCAGCGACATCCGTCGAGACAGGAAATCCAGGAGCGCTGCCTGTACGCCCTGATCAACGAGGGCGCGCGCATCCTCGAAGAAGGTGTGGCCCTGCGGGCGAGCGACATCGACGTGGTCTACACCTCCGGCTACGGTTTCCCGCGCTACCGCGGCGGGCCCATGTTCTATGCCGACACCATCGGGCTGAAGACGATCCACGACAAGCTGATCGAGTTCCAGCAATCCCTCGACCCCCAGTACTGGCAGCCGGCGCCGCTTCTCGAAAAACTGGCGCTTGCCGGCTCGAGCTTCGCTCAGTGGCAGGCGCAGCAAGCCGGTCAATAGACAGCGACATCATATGGCACACGCATACATCCCCTACGGCATCTACTGGTCGACGCCCTTCGCCAAGTGGCAGGGCACGATCGCCAACTTGAACAGCCTGCGCCTGGCCGCCGTGTGCGGCAGGCACGCGCTCAAGGACCGCGCGTTTCCGATGGAACGCGTCGATCTCGGTATCCTCGGCATCACCAACATCCAGCATGGCAGCTTCTACGGCCTACCCTGGGTGACCGGCATGATGGGCATCGACAACGTTACCGGCCCGACAGTGCAGCAGGCCTGCGCCACCAGTGCCCGGGTGCTGCAGATGGCGGCACAGGAGGTGGTCGGCGGCAGCGCGGCCTGCGCGCTGATCGTCACCGCCGACCGCTGCTCCAACGGACCGGTCGTGCACTATCCCGATGCCACGGCTCCGGGCGGGGCGGGTCATCTGGAGCGCTGGGTGCTGGACAACTTCGCCCACGATCCCTACGCCAACAACGCCATGATCACCACGGCGGAAAACGTCGCGACGCGTTACGGCATCGGCGCCGCCGAACAGAGCGAGGTGACGCTGCGCCGCTTTGCCCAGTATCAGGACGCGCTCGCCGACGACCGCGCCTTTCAGCGCCGCTACATGATCGAAGTACCGGTGACCGACGCGCCCTTCCGCAAGCATCTCGGCACGCTGTCCGAAGACGAAGGCGTATTCGAGACCAGCCCCGAGGGCCTGGCGAAGCTCAAGCCGATCAAGCCCGGCGGCACGGTCACCTTCGGCACCCAGACTCACCCCGCCGACGGCAATGCCGGCACCATCGTGACGACGCGCGAGCTGGCGCGCGAAGTCGCTGCCGATCCGGCGATCGAGATCGAATTGCTCGGCTTCGGCCAGGCGCGCGTGGAGAAAGGCCATATGCCCATGGCCGTGGCGCCGGCGGCCCAGAACGCGCTCAAGACGGCCGGACTTGCCATGAAGGACGTCGACGCCGTCAAGACCCACAATCCGTTCGCGGTGAATGACATCGCTTTCGCCCGCGACACGGGCTATCCGTTGGAGAAGATGAACAACTACGGCTGCTCGCTGATCTGGGGCCATCCCCAAGGCCCCACCGGCCTGCGCAGCGTGATCGAGCTGATCGAGGAACTGGCGCTACGCGGCGGCGGCGTCGGCCTGTTCAGCGGCTGTGCCGCGGGAGACTCGGGCATGGCTGTGGTGCTGCGCGTGTCCGACGCGCGGCGTAAATAGATGCCGGCGGGCAAGCGCATTGGCCGTCGTCGGACCGAGCGGTGCCGCTGCGCTCGGTGTCGTACCCATTGATCCGCAACACACGAGAGGAGGAAAGAGCCATGCAACGAAGAAGTCCTGTTACCTACCCCGCGCTCTCGCTATTGAGCGCGGCTCTGGCGATCGCCTTTGCCCTGCCGGCGCAGGCAGCGAGCGAACTGGAAGAGCTGAAGGCGGAACTCGCCGCGCAGCGCAAGTTGCTCGAGGAGCAGCAGAAAACCATCGAACGCCTCGAGCACAAAGTCGCCTCCCAGGAGTCGTCCCAGGCGGCGCTGCAGGCCAAGGCCGAATCCCAGGCGGTGGCAGTCAAGCCCGGCGGCACGTCGGGCGTGACGCTCTACGGCATTCTCGACGGCGGCGTGGAGCACATCACGAACATCGGCTCCGGCCACGACACGCTGACCCGCGTGCCAGGCATCACCGGCACCGTGGCATCGCGCCTGGGCGTGCGTGCCGAGAAGGAACTCGCTGCCGGCTTCAAGGGTATCGCCACGCTGGAGGCGGGCTTTAACCTGGACAACGGCACGCTGGGTCAGGGCGGACGCATCTTCGGCCGGCAACTGTTCGCCGGCTTCGCCACGCCCTACGGCGAATTCACGTTCGGTCGCCAGTATTCGATGCTGCTCTACGGCATGTTCGACGCCGATCTGCTCGGACCCAACATCTACGGCCTGGGCTCGTTCGACCCGTATCTGCCCAATGCCCGCTTCGACAACTCCGTTGCCTGGCGCGGCAAGTTCTCCAGCGTCGCCCTCGGTGCCTCGTTCTCGTTCGGCCGCGACACCAACGGCGGCACGCCGCTGTCGGGCACCTGCGCCGGCGAGATCCCAGGGCAGGCCTCGGCCTGCCGCGCCTGGTCAGCGTTTGCAAAGTATGACGGTGCCAACTTCGGCGTGGCCGCCGCCATCGACGAGCAGCGCGGCGGCTCAGGCGCCACGGCCTCGTTCTTCAACGGCGCGCCCACCGTGGCCTTCGCAAGCCCGGGCGACAAGGATCGCCGCATAACTGCCGGCGCCTATCTGAAGTTCGGCCAGGCTAAGGTGGGCATCGGCTGGCTGGGCCGCAAACTCCACACCTCTGCCCCCGAAGTCGAGTCCGACACCTATTATCTGGACGGCGCCTACAACTTCACCCAGGCGATCACCGTCGACGGCGGCGTGATGCGCATCAACAACGACGTGCAGAAGCGCGACGCCACCATGTTCGTGGTGCGCGGCTTCTATCACTTCGACAAGGACCTGTCGGCGTATCTGCAGCTCTCCCATCTGACCAACAGCAGCCTCGCACAGTACGCGCTCTCGGGCGCCGGCCCGGGCACCACGCCGCCCGTCGGTGGCGACCAGAACGGCTACATGCTCGGGCTGCGCTATCGGTTCTGATCCCGCGCCGTCTCGAGTCTCCTCCGGAGACGACGCTTGCGGGCACCAACCCCGAAAGGGGTGGTGCCCGTTTTTGTTGCTTCCGCGCCTGATCTGCAATCTCCTCATCAGTCCGAACGGCGGCGCTCCACTCATACTCGCCGCGGTCTTGTCACCCGACGCAACATGACCGAGGATATCGCCCGGACGCCGGGCAACCCGGACGACTCTCAGGCGCCGTACCTGGTTTCCGCTCTCCCGACCGAGGAGTGGGCATGTCATTCGAACTGATGATGCACGGCAGTTTCTGGATCTCGGTGGCACAGATCATCGCCATCGACATCCTGCTCGGCGGTGACAATGCCGTGGTGATTGCCCTGGCGTGCCGCAGGCTGCCCGAGCGCCAGCGCAACCTGGGCATCTTCTGGGGTGTGCTCGGCGCCATCGCGCTGCGCGTGGTCCTCATCTTCTTCGCGCTGCAGTTGCTGGCGCTGCCCTTCCTCAAGGTGGTCGGCGCGCTGCTGCTGCTGTGGATCGGCGTCAAACTCCTGCAGCCGGAGGACGATGATGCCCACGGCGAGATCGAGAGCTCGGCGCACCTGCTCGGCGCCATCAAGACCGTCATCGTCGCCGACGCCGTCATGAGCCTGGACAACGTCATCGCCGTGGCCGGCGCGGCCAAAGGCGACCTGGGTCTGGTCGTGTTCGGCATTGCCATCAGCATCCCGATCGTCGTCTGGGGCAGCCGGTTCGTGCTCAAGCTCATGGATCGCTTTCCCATCGTCATCACGCTCGGCGGCGCGCTGCTGGGCTGGATAGCCGGCGACATGCTGGTGAGCGACGTGGTCGTCAAACTCTATCTGCAAGGTGCGCCGTCCTGGCTGCATTACGTCAGCGCCGCCGCCGGGGCGGTGCTCGTTGTCTTCGTCGGCAAGCTGGTAGCGCGGCGCAAGCCACCGGCACCGGTAACCGAACTGGCGCTGGATTCGACCCGGCGCGACTAGGGGGAAGGCATGACAAGGCTATTGGTTGCGGTGGACGGTTCGGTCCACTCCCGGCGCGCAGCGGAGCACCTGCTGACGCTGCTGGCGGAGGAAGGCCCGATGGAGATTCACTTGCTCAACGTGCAGATCCCGATCGAATCGGGCCACGCCCGCATGTTCGTCAGCCACGAGGAATTGCAGGACTATTATCGCGGCGAGGGGCTGGCAGCGCTCAAGGAGGCGCGCGAAATCCTGGACCGCGCGGGCGTGCCCTACCAGCACCACATCGCCATCGGCCATGTGGCTCAGACGATCGCGGCGTACGCCAAGGAAAAGGGTTTCGACCGGATCCTCATCGGCTCGCGCGGACATGGGACCCTCACCGACCTGCTGCTCGGTTCGGTGGCGCGTGACGTGCTGCGTCTGGCAGATGTTCCGGTGACGCTGGTGAAGTAGTCCCCTGCGGGCAGGCGGCTCCGTACACTGCCCGCAAACGCTCCGGTTTGACGATTGTCAATGCCGACACAGGCGCCGGATGAAATCATTGCACGTTGTCCTGACCGGCGGGCCCACGAATTCGCCCCGCCGATGCGTGTTGGCGGCGACGTCCTGCGCGACGCTTGGCTGCCCGGCCTTCAAGAACGAACTAAAGAAGAATCATGGTGCCCACGGCGAATCCCTGGGCCACAGGTGCCGTATCGTATGGATATACACAACAGGCTTGACCTGGCGCTGCCGCACGCCCTTGTGCAGGGCATGCCGATCGGGGTGGTAGCGGCGGACCGGGAACGCATCCTGTACGCCAACCCCACCGCCAGCCGGCTGTTCGCCTTCGATCCGCCCGAGGCGATTCTGTCCAGCTCGCTTTCGGCGCTGTTTTCCATCGAAGACCACGACAGGCTTCAGCGCGCCGTCGGCGCCGCCCTGGATGGCGATGGCGAGACGATCGAACTACTCGGCATCTGCGCCAATGGCACGACGATCGAGATCGACGTCCATTTCAGCGGCGTCGATTACCTCGGCACGCGAATCATCGTCGCGGCCATGTCCGACATTACCGATCGCCGCCGCTCGACCCGTGCCCTGAAGCAACTCGCATTTCGCGACCTTCTCACGGGACTGCCCAACCGCGCGCTGTTTCTCGATCGCATGAGCCAGGCGCTGCACCGCTGCAAGCGCAGCAACGGGCGCTTCGCCCTGATGTTCCTCGACCTGGACGGCTTCAAGGACGTGAACGACACCTACGGCCACCAGTACGGCGACGCCGCCTTGAAGGCGGTCGCACAGCGGCTGCAGCATGTCGTGCGCGAGGCGGACACCGTGGCGCGGCTCGGCGGCGACGAGTTCACGATCATCGTGCACGACGTGCACCATGACACAGGTGTCGTGGGCGTGGCGCACAAGGTGCACTTCGCCCTGCAGCAGCCATTGTCCATCGGCATCGCCCAGATCACCCTCGGCGCGAGCATCGGCATCGCCATCTACCCCGATCATGGCCGGGACACGCACGCGCTCATCCTCGCTGCCGATTCGGCCATGTACGCCAGCAAGAAGAATGGCAAGGGCTTGTCCTCGTTCTTCTCGCCGGCACTGGAGAAATCGCTGCGCCGGCCGTCCCTGTTCGTAGAGTGGTCGGAAGAAATGGAATACGGCGTGCCGTTCATGGACGAGCAGCACCGCGGGCTCGTGGACCTCGTCAACCGCATCATCAACGCGCTCGCGGCGGCCGAGGACAGCCCCGCGGTCGCCCGGCAATTGGACGAGCTGATTCGCGCCACCAAGGTGCATTTCGCCACCGAAGAATCCCATATGGATGCGCTCAACGGCGAAGACGCTGCCCGTCACCGCCAGCAGCACGTTCGCCTGCTCGACGAGTTGATGCGCATCCGCGCAACCTTCGAGACCCAGGGCCTGTCCCAGACCACCCAGTGGGTGCGCGACTGGCTGCTGGTCCATATCCGGCACTCCGACCCCCTGCTTGCCGAGGCGCTGAAGAGCCAGGGCTACGCCTGACTTGGCTGCGCCGCCCTACGGTCCTCCCAGCCGCGCGTACGACGCGGACACCGCCTCGATGCTTTCGGCATCGTCGAGCCGCTTGTCGGGGCGGAAGCGCCTTACCCGCGCGAAGCGCAGCGCCATCCCGCCCGGCAGCGCGCACTGGCCTGGATTGTGTTGCAGGCACTCGCCACCGTCGGCCCCGGCCTGACACGCGCGGTGCCTGCCGCGCGCATCGGCTCGCGCGCCAGCGGCTCCCGCGCCCGCCAGGCGAGCAACTCATCGGCAAGCCCCCTGAATGTCTCGCCAGGCATGGCAAAACCGGCGTTCGCCGGATCGCGCGCACGGCGATGCAGATTGGATAGCCAGCCGCGCCGCCGGCCGGGGTGTCGGCAAGGTGTTGCGACGTGGCAACGCGTTCGGACAAAAGCGCAATGCGTTCTTTATACTCCATGCTGGAGCCGCTACGTCCGAGGACATCCATGAGCGATACAGCGAACTTCCACATGAGCACCGAGGAGTTCCGCCGCCACGGCCGCGCCGTGGTGGACTGGATTGCCGATTATTACGATCGCATTGAATCGCTGCCGGTCCTGTCTCGGGTTGCGCCCGGCGAGCTGCGCGCCCTGCTGCCGCCCGCGCCGCCCGAGCAGGGTGAGCCGTTCGAGGCGATGCTGGCGGACATGGAGCGCATGGTCTTGCCGGGCATCACGCACTGGCAGTCGCCGAACTTCTTCGCCTTCTTCCCCGCCAACACTTCGTTCCCCTCGATCCTCGGCGAGCTGCTCTCCGCCGGCCTCGGGGTGCAGGGCATGCTGTGGGCGACCAGTCCCGCCTGCACCGAGCTGGAGACCCACGTGCTGGACTGGCTGGTCGACATGCTCGGCCTGCCGGACAAATTCAAGTCGAGCGGCTCCGGCGGCGGCGTCATCCAGGACACCGCCTCCAGCGCCGCGCTGTGCGCCTTGCTCGCCGCGCGCGAACGCGCCACCGGCTACGCCAGCAACGAGCGCGGCTGCGATCCGCGGCTCACCGCCTACGCCTCGAACCAGGCCCACTCCTCCATCGAGAAGGCGGTGAAGATCGCCGGGCTGGGACGCGGGCGGCTGCGGTTGATCGAAACGGACGAACGCTTCGCCATGCGTCCCGACGCGCTGCGGGCCGCCATCGAACGCGACCGCGCCGCGGGCCTCGTGCCCTGCTTCGTCGCCGCCACGGTGGGGACGACCTCCTCCAATGCGCTCGACCCGCTGCCGGAGATCGGCCGCATCTGCCGCGAAGCAGGCGCGTGGTTCCATGTCGACGCGGCCATGTCCGGCACGGCGGCACTGTGCCCGGAGTTTCGCCACATCCAGGAGGGCGTCGAGCACGCCGACAGCTATTGCTTCAACCCGCACAAGTGGATGTTCACCAATTTCGACTGCGACTGCTTCTTCGTCGCCGACCGCGCGGCGCTGATCCAGGCGCTGAGCATCCTGCCGGAATATCTGCGCAACGCCGCCACCGAATCGGGCGCGGTGTTCGACTACCGGGACTGGCAGGTGCCGCTCGGCCGCCGCTTCCGGGCGCTCAAACTGTGGTTCGTCATCCGCCACTACGGCGTCGAAGGCCTGCGTCACCATGTCCGCCGCCATGTCGAGCTGGCCCAGGCGTTCGTGCGCTGGGTGCAGGCATCGCCGCGCTTCGAACTGGCCGCGCCGGCACCGCTGAACCTGGTCTGCTTCCGCCATCGCGGCGGCGACGCCCTCAACGAGCGCCTGCTGGCGCGCCTGAACGGCAGCGGCAAGCTCTATCTCACCCACACCAAACTGGGCGAACGCTACACGCTGCGCCTGTGTATCGGCCAGACTCACACCGAGCTGCGCCATGTTCGCGCCGCCTGGCAGGCGATCGAGGAAACCACCGCCGAACTGGAAAAGGACGCCGGCGCATGATCGCCCTGAAGATCAACGGCACCGTCCACGAGGTGGACGCGCCGCCCGACCTGCCGCTGCTGTGGCTGCTGCGCGATACGCTCGGACTGAAGGGCACCAAGTACGGCTGCGGCGTAGGCATCTGCGGCATCTGCACGGTGCTGCTGGACGGAAGACCGGCGCGCTCCTGCGTCGTACCGGTGTCCCAGGCGGCGGGACGCGCCATCACCACCATCGAAGGGCTGGCCCAGGACAACCATCCTGTGCTCGCCGCCTGGATCGCCGAGCAGGTGCCCCAGTGCGGCTACTGCCAGCCCGGGCACATCGTCACCGCGGCGGCGTTGCTGGCCGAACATCCGCGTCCGACGAAGGGGCAGGTGGACGATGCGCTGTCCGGCGTGCTCTGCCGCTGCGGTACCTATCAGCGCATTCGCCGCGCCGTCGAGCGTGCGGCACGCACCGACGCAACCGGTGGCGGCACCGTGCAGACAGCGCCTGCGCCTCGCCAACCACCCGCCGCAAGCGACAAGAGTCTCGCAATCGCGCTGGGCCGCGCCGTCCATCTCGACGCTGCGGGGCGCTTCGCCCCGAATCCCTGGCTGCGCATCGCCCGCGACGGCACGGTGACGGTCATCATCGACCGTTCGGAGATGGGACAGGGTGTGGTCACCGGCCTCGCCCTGCTGATCGCCGAGGAGCTGGAGGCGGATCCCGCGTCCCTGCGCATCGAGTTCGCGCCCGCCGCGCCGGCCTACGCGAACCCGAAGCTCGGCGAACAGCTCACCGGCGGCAGCACCAGCATCCGTGCCGCCTGGCAGCCGCTGCGCCAGGCGGGCGCCGCGGCGCGCGAGATGCTGATCAGCGCCGCGGCCCGGTGCTGGGACGTGCCGCGGGAGGAATGCCGCGCCGATAATGGTTTCGTCATACACGGACCGAGCCGTCGGCGCCTGGGCTTTGGCGCGCTGGCGGACATCGCGGCCACGCTCCCGGTGCCCGCCGAGGTCGCGCTCAAGTCGGCGACGGCATTCCGCCTGTTGGGTCGGTCGGTGCCGCGCATCGAGGTGCCCGACATGGTCGCCGGTCGCGCCGTCTACGGCATCGACGTGGCGCTGCCGGGCCTGCTGTACGCCGTCGTCGCCCGCTGTCCGGTTGCCGGCGGCCGCACGCGGCGATTCGATGCCGGTGGCGCAGGGGCGGTCGCCGGGGTGCGCCACGTGGTTGAGATCGACGCCGGCATCGCCGTCGTCGCCGACAGTTTCTGGTCGGCGTGCCAGGGGCGCGAGGCGCTGCAGGTGGAGTGGGACGAGGGCGCCAACGCGCGTTTGACGACGGAGAGCATCCGGCAGCAGCTCGCGCGGGCGGCGAGGCGGCACGGCACGGTCACCGCCGCCCGCGGCGACACGGAGCATGCGCTGGCGGAAGCCGCGGAGCTGATCGAGGCCACCTACGACACGCCCTACCTGGCCCACGCCACGCTGGAGCCGATGAACTGCACGGCGCATGTGCGCAGCGACGGCTGCGACGTCTGGGTGCCGACCCAGGCCCAGCAGGGCGCCTGGGAGACTGCCGCACGGGAGTCCGGCCTGCGCAGGGATGCCGTGCGCATCCACACCACCTACCTGGGCGGCGGCTTCGGGCGTCGCGGCCTGCAGGACTTCGTCATCGAGGCGGTGCAGATCTCCAAGGCGGTGCAGGCGCCGGTGCAGGTGCTGTGGAGCCGCGACGACGATCTGCGGCACGACTTCTACCGGCCCGCCCATCGCGCCGTATTGCGGGCGGCGCTGCGCCGGGGCAAGCCGCTCGCCTGGTGGCAGCGCATCGTCGGTCCCGAGCTGGCGCTGGACGGCATCGACATGCCCTATGCCATTGCCAACTTCCACGACGAGCGCGTGCAATGCGACCCGGGCATCCCGACCGGGCCGTGGCGCTCGGTCGGCGCCTCCCAGAACGCCTTTGTCATCGAGTCCTTCATCGACGAACTCGCCCACGCCGCCGGCCGCGACCCGCTCGGCTTTCGGCTCGACCTGCTCGCCGCCTCGCCGCGCCACCGTGGCGTGCTGGAGCTGGCGGCGGAAAAATCCGGCTGGACGCAGCCTCCCGCCAGAGGGCGCGGACGCGGCATCGCCGTTTATCGTTCCTTCGGCGCCTGGGTAGCGCAAGTGGCGGAAGTGTCCGTAGCCCGTGACGGCGGCCTACGGGTGCATCGCGTCGTGTGCGCCATCGACTGCGGCACGGTCGTCCATCCGGACTCGGTGGTGGCGCAGATGGAAGGCGGCATCGTCTTCGGCCTGACCGCCGCCCTGTACGGCGAGATCACCATCGAGCACGGGCGCGTGCAGCAGAAGAACTTCGAGGATTACCCGCTGCTCACCCTGCGCGAAACACCGAAAATCGAGGTGTACATCGTGCCCAGCAACGAGAAGCCGGGCGGCGTCGGCGAACCCGGCGTGCCGCCCATCGCCCCGGCAGTAGCCAATGCGGTGTTCGCGGCAACGGGAAAGCGGCTGCGTTCGCTCCCGCTCAAGACGAGCGAGGATGCGCCGGCGCTGGTGCAGCGCGCCCGTCGCCGTGGTCGGCTGAGCGAAGCACAGGCCCTGGCACTAGCGGACAAGGAAGTGAAATCCACCCGCAAGGGCTGATCCGATCGCACCGATCGCCCATGCCACCGCTAGTCATCGTCGATACCAATGTCCTGGTGGCGGGGCTTCTGACGGCCGATGCCGGATCACCGGCGACAAGGTATTACAGCAACACAACGGCATGGGTTCGCGCATCGTCTCCCCGGCCGCGTTCGTCGAGCGCCTGCTTTTCTCTGCTGCCCGACGCTAAGTAGGCGACCACGGCCGAGGAACTCGGCGGTCGGAGCGGGTCGTGACTGCCCGGTCACTTCCCACGCTCCAGCACCTGCTTGAGCTGCTGCACCGCCTGCGCCGCGTCCACCAGCGGCGGCAGGCGCAGGCTGAGCTTGAAGGCGGTGTAGGGGCGCAGCACGTTGCCGGCCTCGCGCAGCGGCGGCAGGCCCTCGGCGCCGGTGACGCTGAGCGTGGGGCGCCAGGTGCGCGCCAGCAGGGCGTCGACGGCGTCGCCGGTCATCGGCAGCACCGACTGGGCGGTGCCGCCGCAGTCGTAGTGCACCCAGGGGAAGCGCCTGAACAGGTCGTCGCCCAGGATGGCGGCGGTGGCGCGCGCCTGCGCCAGGCGCTCGGGCGGAACGTCGCAGTGGAGCTCGCGCGGCAGCAGGCGGCCGGTGCCTGAATCCTCCAGCCGGTCGAGCACCTGGCGCAGGATGCGGAAGCTGCTGGGCACCAGGCCGCTGGCGTCGCCCGAGTGCACGCCTTCGGTCAGGATCTCGACCTTCAGCGCGCCGGTGATGTTGCCGCGCAGGCTGGTGGTCAGCCACAGCTGGTCGTAGTTGCCGGCCCCGCTGTCGAGGCACACGACGAGCCCGATGTTGCCCAGGCGCGGCTTGAGCACCTCGATGTAGCCGGGCAGGTCGGGCGAGCCGCTTTCCTCGCTCGTCTCGATGAGGCCGACGCAGCGCGGGCGGCCGATGCCCTGCCGGTCCAGCGCCTCGATGGCGGTGATGGCGGCGTAGACCGCGTAGCCGTCGTCGGCGCCGCCGCGGCCGTAGAGCAGGCCGTTCTCGTACTTGGGCGTCCAGGGCCCCAGGTCGTTGCGCCAGCCGTTGAACTCCGGCTGCTTGTCGAGGTGGCCGTACAGGCAGATGGTGTCGGTGCTGCCCGCCCGGGTGGCCGGCACCTCGAAGAAGATCACCGGCGTGCGGCCCGGGAGCCGGATCACCTCCAGCCTGAGACCGGCAATGCGGCGCCCCTCGACCCACGCCGCCGCGTCGCGCACCACACGCTCGATGTGGCCGTGCTGCGCCCAGTCGGCATCGAACATCGGGCTCTTGGCGGGGATGGCGATGTAGTCGGTCAGCGCCGGGACGATCTGCTCGTCCCAGGTGCGCTCGGCGAACGCGAAGAGGGCGCTCGTTTCGTCGGGAAGCAGCGGCTGCAGCGGATCTCGTGAATTCATTGCAGGACTCCGGTCCTCGAAGTAGGGGGGTGTCGGGTGGCCGCGAGGACGGCCCGCAAGAATCTTGGCACAAGCCGGGCGCCGGCTGGGGGGGTTGCATGAGATCGCCGTTCGACATCGCGGGATTGGCCCTGGGTCTGGGCTTGCTGGTGGCATCGGGCGCCGCACGCGCCGAACCCGGCGTCGGCGCGAGCGAGATCGTGATCGGCCAGACCATCACGCTGCAGGGCGGCAAGAACGCCTACGGCGTCGAGGTGGAGGCCGGCGTGCAGACCCACCTCGACACGGTCAATCGCGCCGGCGGCGTCAACGGGCGGCGCATCGTGCTGCGCGTGCTCGACGACGACAACCAGGCGGCCGGGGCCGAGGCCAACGCGCGGCAGCTCGTCAAGGACGGGGTCTTCCTCCTGTTCGGCTCGCTCGAAGGCGGGCCGTCGACCGCCGTGATGAAGGCCGCCGTCGAGCTGAAGGTGCCGTTCTTCGGTCCGATGGCAGGCTCGCCCGGCCTGCGCCGGCCTCACCAGCCGCTGGTGTTCCCGGTGCGCGCCGAGCATCGCGAGGAGTTCCGCGCGCTCATCCGCTACGGCGCGAGCACGGGGCTCGGACGCGTCGGCTTCCTGCACGCCGATTCCGACGTCGGGCGCGAGCACCTCCAAAACGTCACGCTGGCCGCGAAGGAGTTCGGCGTCGAATTCGGCGCCGGCGTGCCCTTCAAGTCCGACGTCAGCGACGAACAGCTCGCCGCGGCGCTGCGCGCCTTCGAGGCGGCGCGTGTCGACATGGTGCTCAACCACGGCTCGGCGCCGATCTACGCGCGGCTGGTGCGCCTCGCGCGGCAGGCGGGATCGCGCATCACCTTCATGGCCGTGAACTCCGGCTCCACGCAGATGGCGG
>JRYJ01001990.1_pt1 | contig 38462 bp, 32 predicted proteins | sample 235371 | NCBI WGS metagenome assembly JRYJ01 (sample SAMN03074219, study PRJNA261477) | activated sludge metagenome | biome: Wastewater Treatment Plant; feature: Wastewater; material: Activated sludge; isolation source: activated biomass of a wastewater treatment plant treating hydrocarbon... ... | reverse complement strand
TTACGGCCATCGGGCGCTCCTACAGATGGTGGTGGAGACCGCCCGTCGGCACCAGGGCACGGCCGTCGTCCTGACCTTCGAGCCCCATCCGGTCAAGATTCTTGCCCCGCACGTCAACCTGCAATTCCTCACGACCCCGGAAGAAAAACTGCGGCGCTTCGAGGAGGCCGGAGTGGACGAAGTGGTGTTTCTCGAATTCACCCCGGCGTTTGCCGCGCTGAGTCCCGAGCAGTTCGTCGAGCAGATTCTGCACCGCGGGATCGGCGCCAGAGAACTCTTCGTCGGCGAGCACTTCGCCTTCGGCAAAGGGCGATCGGGCCGGATCGCGGACTTGATCGGGTTGGGAAGCCGCTTCGGCTTCGCGGTCCATCCCCTCCCACCGCTGCGAATCGACGGGGAGATCGTGAGCTCGACCAAAATCCGCACCATGATTCAGGCCGGAGACCTGCGGACGGCGAGGCGATTTCTCGGTCGTCCCTACAGTCTCGACGGCCCGGTCATTCACGGCGCGAAACGAGGGACCGATCTCGGCTGGCCCACGGCGAATCTGCGACTCCCGTCCGATCGTGTCACACCGCCAGACGGCGTCTACTCGGCCCAGGCGGTGTGGAAAGGAGCGGCGTTCGATGCCGTCGTGTATATCGGCACCCGGCCCACCTTCGGAGCAGGGGAGCGGCTGCTCGAGGTAACGATCCTGGATCGGCAACTGGATCTCTACGGCGAAACGATTTCCGTCCGCGTGATCGGGCACATTCGCGAAGACATGACCTTTCCGTCGGCCGAGGCCCTTGCCCGTCAGATTGCCAGCGACGTGGAAGCCGCCCGTTCCCAACTGCGCCAGGTCGCCGCCGAACTCGAGCCATCCGCCTCCTTGCCACGGAGTTGAACAGGTGCCCTCCGCCGTCACGCGTCCCAACCACCGATTGCGGGGTAAGGTCGCGGCGACGATTCGCGCCCATGGGTTGATCGAACGGGGTCAGAAGATACTCGTCGCCGTGTCAGGCGGGCCTGATTCCGTCGCCCTGCTCTCGCTGCTGCACAGCCTCGCCGGCCCCTGGCGTCTCTCCTTGACGGTCATCCACTGCAACTATGGACTGCGTGGCGATGAATCGGATGAGGACGCGCTCTTCGTCCGCACGCTGTGCGAGCGTTTTCAAGTCCCCTGCATCACCCGCACGGTCGGTGTGCACCGCGCCCCCGGTGAATCCAGTTCTCTCCAGGCCCGCGCACGGGACGCACGCTATCGACTCTTTCGCGAATTGGCCGCTGAGGTGGGCGCAGACCGGGTCGCGCTGGGCCACACGGCGGACGACCAAGCCGAGACGGTGCTCCTCTGGATGTTGCGCGGCGCCGGCTTGCGCGGGCTCGGCGGGATGCCGCGGGTGCGTAGCGCATTGTTCGTCCGTCCGTTGCTGGGCGTCACGCGGCGGGAGATTCTCGACTATCTGAATTCCCGGCGCCTGACCTATCGGACGGATTCCTCGAATCTGAAAGGCCTGTATCTTCGGAACCGAATCCGGCGGGACCTGGTTCCCGCCTTCCAACAGCTCGTCCCGGCCGCGGCCAGGATTCTGGCCCGGCAAGCCGACATCCTTCGCGAAGAGGACCGGCTGTTGCAGCAATTGGCGGAGGATCGGTTGCCGAGTCTGATTCAACGTTCCGCGCCGGGCCGACTCAGCCTCGGCCGCGCAGCCTTGCTCGCACAACCCATCGCGCTCCAACGTCGGATGCTGCGCCTCGCCATCGACCGGTTGCTGCCGGATACGGCCGGGCCTCCGTTTGTAATCGTCGATGCCATCCTGACCTACCTCGCCTCTCCGCGCTCGGGTGGGGTCTGGCGATGGCGCGCAGTCTCCCTGCGGTGCGAGCAGAAGTGCCTCCGTCTCAGCCTTGAGGGAGTCCTTCATCGGCCGGTCGGGCACCATCTCGCTCGATCGACATCGGGCGGGGAATCCTCGCCGCCGGCGTTGACCGTTCACGCCTTCCCCTGGACCGGCATCTGGCCCCCCACCGGAGATCGACTTCAAATTCGGACACTCTCGCGCCGGCAGGGCCTGGCCCTGTTGCACCGTCCCACGCGCGAGAGCGCACTGGTCGATCTCGATAGAATCCGTCGTCCTCTGGTCGTCAGATCCTGGCAAGCGGGCGACTGGTTTTGTCCCGCGGGCATGAAGGGGCGACGAAAGAAATTGCAAGATTACTTCACAGATGCGAAACTGAGCCGGTCGGAACGGGAACGCATTCCTCTGGTGGTCTCGCCGGATGGAATCCTCTGGGTGGCCGGATGGCGGACCGATGAGCGGTTTCGGGCGACGGCCGCCACCGTGCAGTTCGTGCAGCTCACCCTCGTCGCCAAGACGGAATCGGAAGGAGCATAGAGGAGACATGGACCGCATTTTTGGCCGCCCGCTCGTCACTCAGGAACAGATGCGAACGCGGATTCGGGAGTTGGGGCGGCAGATCGCGTCGGACTATGCCGGCAAGGACCTGGTGTTGATCGGCGTGCTGAAAGGCGCCTATGCCTTCTATGCCGATCTGGCGCGCGCCATCCGAATCCCGCTCCGCGTGGATTTTATCGTCGTCACCAGCTACGGCACAAAGGCCAAGAGTTCTGGGAAGGTGAAGCTGGTCTCCGACCTGACGGAGCCGGTGGTCGGAAAAGACGTATTGCTCGTCGAGGATATCGTGGATTCGGGCCTCACCGTGAACTACCTCGTGAAGACGCTGGCCAAGCGCCGGCCGCGCTCCCTGAAGGTCTGCACGCTCCTCAGCAAGCCGGAGCGGCGGTCGATCGACGTGGCGCTGGAGTATGTCGGCTTCAAGATTCCCAATAAATTCGTGGTCGGATACGGGCTTGATTACCAGCAAAAGTACCGGAACCTTCCCTACCTGGCGGCACTCGATCAGGCCGACGAACCGGAGCAGGAGACGGCATGATAGGTTGTCTCTCCGGCCGCTCGTGTGATACCATCCTGCAGGGTTATCATCGGCTTCTGTCTACCTGGAATCCTCAAAGGAGAGGTGGATGAACTCACGTGTAAAGAATCTGTTGTTTTGGGTCGTGGTCGGCCTCTTTATGATCCTGCTGTTCAATCTGTTCAGCGTGCCGACCCACGCGCCTGAAGACGAAGTCATATTCAGCGATTTCATGGCCAAGCTGGACAAGGGCGAGGTCATGAAGGTCACGATCAAAGCCAACCACATCAGCGCGATTTTAAAGGACCAAAGCCGGATCCGAACATATACGGCCGAGTACCCCGAGTTGGTGAAGCTGCTGCGCGAAAAGGACGTGCAGATCGAAGCCAGACCGCCTGACGAAAGCCCGTGGTACATCACATTTCTCGTGACATGGGGCCCCTTCATCCTGTTCCTCGGTCTGTGGTTCTTCCTGATGCGCCAGATGCAGATCGGCGGCAACAAGGCCCTCTCGTTCGGCAAGAGCCGCGCCAGGATGCTGACGGAGGAGCGCAAGAAGGTCACCTTCTCGGACGTCGCCGGCATTGAGGAAGCCAAGGAAGAAGTCCTTGAAATCATCGAGTTCCTGAAGGATCCACGCAAATTCCAAAAGCTCGGTGGCCGCATCCCCAAAGGTGTGCTGATCGTCGGTCCTCCGGGCACCGGTAAAACTCTCCTGGCCAAGGCGATCGCGGGCGAAGCGGGGGTGCCCTTCTTCAGCATCAGCGGATCGGACTTCGTCGAAATGTTCGTAGGCGTTGGTGCGTCGCGAGTCCGCGACCTCTTCGAACAGGGCAAGAAACATGCGCCCTGCATCATCTTTATCGACGAGATCGACGCCGTCGGTCGGCTGCGCGGCGCGGGGCTGGGCGGCGGGCACGACGAACGCGAGCAGACCCTGAACCAGTTGCTGGTAGAGATGGACGGCTTCGACACGACGGAAGGCGTCATCCTGATCGCGGCCACCAACCGGCCCGACGTGCTGGACCCGGCGCTGCTGCGTCCCGGCCGTTTCGATCGGCAGGTCGTGGTCAACCGCCCGGATCTGCGTGGTCGCTCGGAGATCCTCAAAGTCCACACGAAGAAAGTCCCGCTGGCATCCGACGTGGAATTGGAAAAGATCGCCCGCGGCACACCGGGATTCTCCGGCGCCGACCTTGAAAACCTGGTCAACGAAGCCGCACTGTGGGCCGCCCGTCAGAACAAGAAAGAAGTCGAATTGATCGACTTCGAAATGGCGAAGGACAAGGTCCTCATGGGCGCGGAACGCAAAAGCATGATCCTGAGCGATGAGGAGAAACGCACGACGGCCTACCATGAAGCGGGCCACGCGCTGATCGCCAAGCTACTGCCGGGGACCGATCCGGTCCACAAAGTGACAATCATTCCACGCGGTCGGGCGCTCGGCGTGACGATGCAGCTCCCGACCGACGATCGGCACAACTATTCCAAGGACTTTTTGTACAACAACCTGGCGATCCTCATGGGCGGCCGGGTGGCGGAAGAACTGGTGCTGCACCGGGTGACGACCGGCGCCGGCAACGACTTGGAGCGCGCGACGGACCTGGCCCGCAAAATGGTCTGCGAGTGGGGCATGAGCGAGAAACTCGGTCCCTTGACCTTCGGGCGGAAGGAAGAGGAAATTTTTCTCGGACGCGAAATCGCGACCAAGCGCGACTTCAGCGAACAGGTCGCGCTCGAAATCGATCACGAGATCAAGCGCCTGGTGACGGAGAATTATGAGCGGGCGAAGCGTCTGTTGACCGACAATATGACCAGCCTGAAGGCATTGGCGGAGGCTCTGCTGGAAAAAGAAGTGCTCGACGCACCCGAGATCGACCAGATATTGATCCAAGGTTCTTCGTCCCAGACCGTCCCCGCCTAGAGACAGATCGGGTGAATGTCGCGGGCCCGGGGAGCGACCGGGCCCGCATCGAAACTCAGCGGCCCGGCAGGTGGGGCAGGGCAGTCGCCCCGAAGCCCGTTTCCGTGCCCGGCATTCCCACCCGTCCGTTCCGCTCCGAATCGCTTCAACGAGCGCACCGTTCACTAGGGATCATGGTGTCTCCCGCAGCTCACATGATGTCTGAATCGGTGGTGCTGACCGCCGGCCCTCGAACGTTTCGTTTTGACACAGGCCCATTAATCATGGGCATCCTGAACGCCACGCCAGATTCCTTCTCCGACGGCGGAGAATTCGACACCGTCGACCGCGCCGCGGCCCGTGCCAAGGAGATGTACGCCGAAGGCGCGGACTTCATCGACATCGGAGCGGAATCGTCACGACCAGGGTCCATGCCCGTCGACGAGACCGAAGAGTTGCGCCGCCTCATTCCAATCCTCGAGGCCGTCCGCGAGGCAGTTCCCATTCCCATCTCCGTCGACACGATGAAGGCCGGTGTGGCGCGGCGGGCCATCGACGGAGGCGCGACCCTCGTGAACGACATCAGCGCGCTGCGTCACGATCCCCGGATGGCATCTCTGGTGGCCGAAACCGGCGCGGGACTGGTTCTGATGCACATGCAGGGGACGCCGCTCACGATGCAGCAGCATCCCACGTACGTAAATGTGACAGGTGAGGTCTCTGATTTCCTACGTCAACGCGCCGCCTTTGCCGTGTCGCAGGGGATCCGGCCAACTCAAATCGTGCTTGACCCAGGCATCGGTTTTGGTAAGCTCGAAGAGCACAATCTGCAACTGCTCGCTGGGCTCGACATGCTCACCACACTCGGCTATCCCGTCCTCGTCGGCGTCTCCCGAAAACAATTTATCGGCCGCCTCGTCAACCGGCCCGTGCATGAGCGCGTTTACGGAACCGCCGGCGCGGTCGCCGTGGCCGCATTGAAAGGCGCGCATATCCTTCGTGTGCATGACGTCCGTGCCGCCAGGGACGCCGCCATGGTGGCGGCGGCCATTGCCCGTTACGACACCTCTTCGACTCAGGAGCCACATGCGTAAACTCTTCGGAACAGACGGCGTCCGCGGCGTCGCGAATCTCGAACCGATGACCAGCGAGACCGCCATGCAACTGGGACGCGCCGCCGCCCACATTTTTATGCGGCGGGCCGGCCGCCACCAAATCGTCATTGGCAAAGATACGCGGCTCTCGGGTTACATGCTCGAATCGGCGCTGATTTCCGGCATCTGTTCCATGGGCGTCGACGTCCTGCTGGTGGGTCCCATGCCCACACCAGCCATCGCATTCCTCACGCGCAGCCTGCGGGCGGACGCCGGTGTGGTGATTTCGGCGTCCCACAACCCCTACCAGGACAATGGCATCAAGTTCTTCTCCAACGACGGTTTCAAATTGCCCGATGAGCTCGAAGCCCGTATCGAGCAATTGATCGTCTCGGACGAAATCAAGCACCTGCGGCCGACCGCGGACGCCATCGGCAAGGCCTTCCGGATCGACGATGCGGAGGGACGGTACATCGAATTCGTCAAGCGCTCCCTTCCCAAGGACCTCGACTTCCAGGGCATCAAACTCGTGGTCGATTGCGCCAACGGCGCCGCCTACAAGGTGGCGCCGGCGGTTCTACGCGAGTTGGGCGCGACGATCGAGGTGATCGGCAATAAACCCGATGGTATGAACATCAACGCGGGCTGCGGCGCGGTGCATCCGGAGCAGCTTCAGGAAGCCGTGCGCCGGCACGGAGCCGATATCGGCATTGCCCTAGACGGAGACGCCGACCGCGCCATGTTCGTGTGTGAACAGGGGTGCATCGTCGACGGCGACCACGTGATGGCCGCCCTGGGGTTGGACCTGCGGGCACAAGGCCTGCTGAGCCAGCACACCGTGGTCGGAACGGTGATGAGCAACTTCGGGTTGGAGATTGCGCTCAACAAAGCCGGGATTCAATTAGTGCGGACGCCGGTCGGCGACCGCTACCTGATGGAACGCATGCTGGCCGACGGGTACAACTTCGGCGGAGAGCAGTCGGGCCACTTCATCTTTCTGGACCACAACACGACCGGGGACGGCCTCATCTCGGCGCTGCAGATCCTGTCCTTGATGAAGCGAACCGGCAAGCCCCTTTCCGAACTGGCCAAAGCCATGACGGCGGTTCCCCAGGTGCTCTTGAACGTCCGTGTCAAACATAAGCCCGACCTCAATCAGATTCCCGACATTCAGCAGGCGATCCGATCGGGTGAAGCCAAGCTCAACGGCAGCGGGCGCGTGCTCGTTCGCTACTCCGGCACGGAAGCACTCCTGCGCATCATGGTCGAGGGTGAACGCGACTCCACGATCCGTGAGGTTGCGGATCACCTCGCCGAAGTCGTACGTGCCCGCATCGGCTGAAGCCGAACCCGCGTACATGGGCGTCGGATGTTACCGGCCGTCACCCTGACCTTCGTCCTCGGGCTGAGCCTCGGTTCCTACCTTCCGTACTTTCCCGTCACCCTGTGCGTCACGCTGGCCGCCGCCACCGGTCTGGCCGCGTTGTTGGAGGTCCGGCGTCTTGTTCCTTCCCGACAGAGCATCCTGTTTCTGGGAGCCCTGTTTGCCGGCTGTGTCTATTGGACGGTGTTTGATTGGGCCACCGACCACGCTTCCATCGTCGACCACGCAAGCGGTCTCCCGGCCACCATCGAAGGCTCGGTTACCCACGCCGTTCGTCATGCTCCTGGTCGTCTGACGGCGCTCGTGCACGTGACGAGCAGCGACGATCCGACGATCGTTCCCCCGTTCGAGCTTCGGCTTACCTGGCGAAACCCTGACCGCGACCTCGCTCAAAACATGACGATTCGGACGCGCACTCACGTGCGTCCACCCTCCGGGACCATCAATCCCCGCGGCTTCGATTACGGGTCCTATCTGGACGGGCAGGGGATCGATGCCGTCGCATCGGTCTCCGGTCCCGCCGCCGTCCAGGTCCTGGATGCCGGGTCGACAGGATTGTTCGGGGCAGTTCACGGCCGGTTGGAACGGTGGCGTGCCGTGGTACGCCGGGCTTCCGACTCCCTTGACCAGCCGGCTCGCAGTCTCTTTCTCAGCCTCACCATCGGGGAACAGGGATACCTCGTACCGGAAATCCGCGAGTGGTTCATGACCACCGGGACAGTCCATATCCTCTCGATTTCTGGCTCACACCTCGGGTTGATCGCGCTGCTCACCTACGGCCTCATTAAAGGGCTCTGCCTCCGCCTTCCCCCTGACGCACTGCTGGCCTTGTCTCGGCGCATCGTTCCCACTCGATTGGCGGCTCTGCTGACGATGGTCCCGATCCTCGGCTACACCCTGCTCGCCGGGGCGGAAACCGCCACCGTACGATCCTGTATCATGATTGCGATCGGGCTCATGACCGTGTGGTACGGCTATCCACGCTACATCCTGCATGCGCTTGCCGCGGCCGCCTGCCTCACGCTCCTCGGCAATCCCCGGGCACTCTATGACATCTCATTTCAATTGTCCTATGGATCGGTCCTGGTATTGGCCCTGACGATGAACCCCCAATCCGATTCGGACGCATGGAGCCTCCAGGCCGGCTCGGCCTCCGGTCGTCTTCTGTTGTGGCTGAAGCAAACCGCTCTGGTCACCTTCTTCGTGACCTTGGCAACACTGCCGCTGGTGGCGTTTTATTTCAATCAGGTGCCGTGGCTCGGACTTTTCGCGAATACCTTGGTGATTCCGTACGTGGGCCTCATCCTGCTCCCTCTCTGCCTGCTGTCAGCCGGCTGGGTCATCGCGACCGATGATGCGATCTTGCCTGCCGCGGAGGCGATCCAGCTCCTGTCAGACGGGATGCTGTCCGGTTTGCGATGGCTTGCCAATCTCCCCGTGGCCGAATGGTTCGTGGCGGCCCCGACAGTTCCCATGATGATCCTGTTCTACACCTTGGGCTGGGGTCTCCTCCGATCACGCATGACGGATGAACACCGTGCTGTACGACCGGCGATGGCCGCCGGTATGGCCGTGATCCTGGCATGGTGGCTCTGGTCACCGCGTCCGTTCCCGGCGGAGGGTCACGCGCGCGCAACCTTTCTGGACGTCGGGCAGGGGGACGGCGCGGTGCTGGAACTTCCATCCGGTGTCGTGATGCTGATCGACGGTGGCGCCACCTATGAGCGCTTCGACATGGGACGCGGAGTGGTCGCTCCGTTCCTGTGGAATCGCGGCATCCGGCACATCGACGCGGTGATCGGGACCCATCCGCAGTTGGATCATATGGGCGGCCTTGCTTGGGTGCTTGCCCACTTCCAGGTCCATGCGTTCTGGACCAACGGCGCAACCAGGCAAGAAGAATTCTGGCGGAACCTGAACGAGGTCCTGGTACGGCGACACCTCAGCCCGTCGATTGCAACCGCCGGACTGGAAATACCGGCCGGCGAACGGTGCCGGATGGCGATTCTGAATCCACGCGTTGCCCCCCAGCCAGACCTCACCAGAGAAGGCACCTCGCTCAACAATCGCTCGATCGTGACCCGACTCACCTGCGGCCGGACCAGCATGCTGTTTACCGGAGATATCGAGCGTGAGGGATTGGCGGGGTTAATGGAGACCGATCGCCCCCCTCACGTGGCGGTCCTCAAAGTCCCCCACCACGGGGCGAGAAGCTCATTCACCCCCTCCTGGTTGGCGGCGACCCAACCCGATATCGCTGTGTTCTCGGCAGGCCGGCACAATCCCTATGGCCATCCGGCAGCGGAAGTGGTGGCAGCGTACCGGCAAGCCGGGGCACAGGTGCTGCGCACCGACCGCCAAGGGGCCGTCTGGGTAGACATCGATCTCGTGCATGACTCTGTAGAAGTGCGTACCATGCAGGACTGGGCGTTGCAGCCGGTCGTTGTCTCGAAAGACACGTGGCACACCGAAAGGGAAAACTATCGGCGCCTCTGGCACCGCTGGAACTGGATCTAGCGCGCTCGGTATCTCCGTACGGATAGGAACAGAGGGCCCCGTACATTACCCGTCAAGACATGCCGCAAGTTGTCCCTTTTGACAGTTTTTTGGAAACATCCACCGCATAAGTCAGCACAATTGCAGTGAAATCATACAATGCTAGCAAGGCATAGCACGTGCAAGCATCCTGCACGGATAGGCAAATTTTGACCAACTACGTGTGGAATCATGCCAAAACTCATTCGCATCGTGATCCAGCTACCTGAAGACTTGAAGACCCAGTTGGATGGTCTGAAGCAGCAGGGCTATACAACCAGCGGGTTCATCCGGGCAGTCCTTGAACGGGAGCTACAGAAACCCGAATACCAACCTGCCAATGGTCATGTCCATACAAACGGGAATCGCAACGGAAACGGGAAGCACTCGATCAGGGGACGGTCCTGAAAGAGAACGGAAGCGAGGGCTCATTCGTGGCCAGATTATCCGACATCGTCCGTGAGCAACCGAAACAGGGCACAGGGCCGGTGCGGTCCGGTATGCCAGACCAGACCGGGGCATCGGAGGGGGTCGGCCAGGCAACCAACGGGCGCGGCGGCACAGGAACCGCCTCCCTCTACGAGCGGGCAGAGCAGGAGCTGGTCCAACTGTCCCAGGCTATACGCGGACACGCGGCGCTCCCGATCGATCGCCTGGCGGAGTTGGCCGCCGAGCTTGCAAGACAGGTTTCGCTGACCGACGAGCTGCTGATGCGCGTGCTGGCGGGGCAGCAGGGGCGTCCGTACATTCACAATCCCATCAATGTCGCGATTCTGGCGACTACGGTCGCTCAAGGTCTCCGATACGATGCCCCCGCGTTGGAACGCTTGGCGCTCGCCGCCCTGATGCACGACGTCGGAATGTGGTTGCTCCCGGATTCTCTGCTGTCGAAATCCGAGGGCTACAACGCGTCCGATCGGGAACTGCTCGAGCAACATCCACAGAAAGGGTTCCAGCTGCTCGTCGGCTTGGGGAGTCATTACGAATGGGTCGCGACGGTCGTGAAGCAGGAACACGAACGGTGGGGGGGGCAGGGCTATCCGAACCGTCTGCAGGGCGGGCAGATTCACGAATACGCGCAGATCATCGGGCTGGTCGACACCCTGGATGCCATGATCAATCCCCGCACGTACCGACGACAGATGCTCCCGCATTTTGCCGTGCGTGAATTCATGGTGAAAACCAAGGGGCTGTTTTCGCACCAACTCTTGAAGACGCTGGTGGACCGGCTCTCGCTGTACCCGCTCGGCACCACCGTTCGATTGAACACCGGTGAAGTGGGCGTCGTCAGCCAGTTGAACGCGCGGTATCCGCTGCGGCCGCGCCTTCGCATGGCCCACTTGAACGGACCGGGCTCCGGCGAGACAGGCAAAACCGTCGACCTGAGCGAAACTTCGACGCTGCATATCGTCGAAGTTTTGCGGCCATTGGAACGCACGTAGGACTACATCATCATGCAGACACATCGTCGACAGAATCGTTTGGTCGCCCTGGGCGCCCTCCTCGCACTGCTGTCGGCTGCGGGTCTGGAGGGCTGCCGAAATCCGGCACAATCCACGTTGCCCCCGTCGGCCATTTCCGAAGCGAGCGCACCGCTGCAGCCGCTTCCCAAGGGCGATATCTACCTCGACGAGACCGTCCCGACCGCCGAGACGCTCATCGACGTCGGCGATACGCTGGACGTGCTGGTGCGACGCGGAGCCGGGGAGGAGAAGTTCACGAGCATCGTCCGAGAATCCGGACGCGTGGCCTTGGCCTTCGTGGAGGTGCAGGTGTCCGGTTTGACGGCCAACCAGGCCGAGGCCAAGATCCAGGAATCGTTCGCCCCCTACATGCGAGATCCCCGCGTCCAAGTCGCGCTGAAGAAGAAAGCACTGCGCGTGAAGCGGGTGTTCGTGTTCGGGGACGTGAAAAAACCGGGAATGTACCCGATGGCCCGCAACATGACGGTCGTGCAGGCGATCGCTGCGGCGGAGAGCTACACCGAAAGCGCACTCTTGGAGGAGATCCGGGTCGTTCGCGGCAACCTCCAGCATCCCGAAGTTTATACGGCCGACCTGTCCCGTCTCTACACCTACGGCGACTGGAGCCGAAACCTCCCGCTTGAGGAAAACGACATCGTGTTCGTCCCTCGTGAGCACCTGGGAGACGCAACCGAAGCGGCCAGGAAGATCACACCGGTGGTCGGTGCGGCGTTGGCGCCGTTCTACCCCGCAATCATCATACCCACATTCTTCCCGGGCGCGGTCGTCCGGTAGGGGAGCTCGCACACGAACGCAGCGGAAGGGCGCACGCGATGGCACAATACGAACTGGACATCATCGACTACTGGCTGATCGTCAAGAAGCGCAAGTACCTGATCGGCCTCGCGGCGATTCTGGTCACGCTCTTCACGTTCGGATTCACCGAAGCGCTGAAACCCGTGCCGATCTATCAGGCGGCGGCCCGGGTGAAGTTCGACCGCAGCACGACGGTGGCGCAGCAGCTCATCGAATCCCTTTCGGTCTCCCAGGGCAACGACTTGAGCACCCAGACCGAATTCATCCGGAGCTTTCCCGTGATGGAGCGGGTGGCCCAGGAATTCCATCTCGTCGACCCGGAGGCCCCTGCGGAGGTTCGCCGCTCCGCCGCGTATCTCAACACGGTCTACAATCTCGGGCAGCAGATTCGCACCGAGCGGGAGGCCGATACCAGCATCATCCGCATCATCGCCACCTCCGATGACCCGCCTGAAGCGGAGAAAATGGCCAATGCGGTGGCCCAAGCCTATCGGATCGAAAACATCGCGGCCCGAAACCGCATGGTCACCGAGTCGCGACGGTTCGTCGAGGAGCAGTTGGCCAATCTTGAGCTCAAACTCACGGACGCCGAGGAGGCGTTGCGCAATTTCAAGGAGCATGAAGGGCAGGTCTTCCTGGACGAGGAAGCCAAGAAGTCGCTCGAAATGTTCAGCAAACTGGAAGGCGACTACGACACGGTGACCCGGCTCAAGAACGAAACGCTCCAGCAAATCGCGTCACTGAAACGGCCGGATCCGGCGACGCCGGTCCAGCGCATCTTCACGGAGGAGGCGACGTCGTTGCTGGGCGTGCTGAACAACAAACTGCTGGACCTCTACCACGAACGGTCTACGCTCCTGATCAACTACACGACGGAGCATCCCACCGTGCAGGAGGTCGATCGGAAGATTTCCAACGTGAAGTCGGAGATCGAGCGGGAACTCAAATCGAAGGTGGCCATCCTCGAAGGACGCGAACGCGGCATCCTGGAACAGATCAACCGCTACCGGGGCCGCTACCTGGCGTTTCCCAAGTCCGCCATCAGGATGGCGCGGCTCGAGCGCGAGGTGAAGGTCAATTCTGATCTGTATGCCACCCTGAAGGTCAAGCATCAGGAGCTCCAGATCAAAAGCGCCGAACAGATCGAGGAAGTCACCATCATCACGCCGGCCATTACGCCGACCACGCCGATCAATTCACCCAACACCGAGATGAACCTCCTCGTGGGGTCGTTGATGGGCTTGTTCCTGGGCGTGGTGCTGGCCTTCGCACGGGAATCGTTCGACACTTCCATCGGTACGATCGAAGGCGTGGAGGAATTCCTGAAGGTGCCGGTCCTCGGTGTCATTCCGCAATTCGACAACGAAGAGCTGGTGGAGGCGGCGGCCGCCGTCTTGCCGCCCCAGACGGCGCACGACATGGTGGAGAACTTCTCGAAGCTGATCTGCCTGGTCGACCCGAAGTCCGTGCTGTCCGAAAGCCTGCGTTCGCTCCGCACCAACATCCAGTTCGCGAGCATGGATCGCAAGCTGAAATCACTGGTCTTCACCAGTGCCGGCCTCGGCGAGGGCAAGAGCACGGTCGTAGTCAATCTGGCCGTCACGCTGGCACTCGAAGGACAGCGGGTGCTGCTCGTCGACGCCGATCTGCGGCGCCCGATCGTGCACCAGCGCTTGGGACTGGACCGCGAGCCCGGCTTGGTCGACACCCTGGTTGGCGGCCTGCCCTGGCGCAATTCGGTCCGCTCCGTGACCGACCTGATGCTCGGACAGATGGGGGTCGATCGCGTCCTCAACAGCCCGGGCCTGGACAACCTGTTCATTCTGACGAGCGGCTCGGCCGCCGGCAACCCAAGCGAATTCATGAACTTGAACCGGATCAAGGCGCTCATCACGGAGATGCAAGAGGACTACGACATGGTTCTCTTCGATACGCCCCCGATCCTGCCCGTGACCGATGCCGTCGCGATCAGTTCTCGAGTCGACGGCACGGTGCTCGTCTATCAAGTGGGACGCATCGGGCGGAACGCGCTCAAACGCGCCAAGTTCCTTTTGGACCATGCCCAGGCCAACACCTTGGGGGTCGTGCTCACGAACGTGCGCGCCGAAATTACCCCTGAAGCCGGCATGTACCGCTACGAATACAAGTAGCCGACGTCCGCACCAGCGCGGCCGGGATCGGGCCGGCCGAGTCCGGACGGCGAATCGGAGAGCCCTGATCGTGACGGCATCGGGAGACAGTCATCGTGCGGAGTCTCATCGTCAAAGCCCCCTGGTCGCTGGCACTCTTGCCGGTGTTGGCGGCCATTCCCTTTGCGCTCTTCCTTAGCCTCAAAGGTCCCTCGTCGAGTCTCCTTCTGATCGCCGGCGGCTTCCCGCTGCTGCTCGCCTTCATTTCTCCGCAGACAGGCCTCTACCTATTGGTCTTCTCCATGTTGCTTGGCCCGGAATTTCTGGTCGGCGGCCTGGGCAGCGGCGCCACATTGGGGCGCGGCGTTACCTTACGCTTCGACGATTTTCTGCTCATGCTCGTCGGGATGGGTTGGCTGGCACGGGCGGCCACCTCCGAACACGAAAAGGTGTTCGTCCGTACTCCGCTGAACCGCGCAATCACCTGGTACGTCGTCGCCTGTATTTTCGCCACGCTCCTGGGCATCCTGTTCGGACGCGTCAGACCCATGGGAGGGATGTTCTTTCTGCTGAAGTACTACGAGTACTTCTTTCTGTATTTCATGACGGTGAATCTGATCAAGGACGAGAAACAGGTTCGGCATCTGGTGATCGCCAGCCTCGTGACCTGTTTCCTGGTGTCGCTCTACGCCATCTCTCAGATTCCGAGCGGGGAGCGGGTGTCGGCGCCCTTCGAAGGTCGGGACGGAGAACCCAATACGCTCGGTGGATACCTGGTTTTCATCATGGCCATCGTAGGCGGTTTGGTGGCGACGCCCGGCGCGGTCCCAAAGAAGTGGCCGTACTTTGTCCTCATGGGTGTCGCAGGGATCGCCCTGCAGGCCACGCTCTCTCGCGCCTCATTCCTGGCGGCCGGGGTCGTCACGCTCGGATTCCTCCTGATGCTGCGCCGTCGCAGTCCGATTTTGGTCTCGCTTCTGTTGATGGGTATTCTGGCCGTCCCGCTTCTGGCGCCTCGCGCCGTGGTGGACCGGGTCATGTACACCTTCGCCCAGCCCAAGGAAGAAGGTCAGATCCAGGTCGGGAAGCTCCGCGTCGACACCTCCACATCCGAGCGCCTGCGCTCCTGGCAGCAGTCGCTCGAGGTGTGGACAAAATCCCCGCTGTGGGGAATGGGCGTGACCGGCGGGCCGTTCATGGACGCCATGTATCCCCGCGTATTGACGGAGGCCGGACTCCTCGGGATCTGCGCCTTCTTCGCGCTGCTGTGGGCGATCGCTCGAACGAGCGTCGGCGCCTTCGCGGTCTTTCGCGATCCCTATCTCACCGGCCTGACGCTGGGGTTTTTGATGGGATTCGTCGGGCTGCTCGTTCACGCGGTCGGATCCAACACGTTCATCATCGTCCGGATCATGGAGCCCTTCTGGCTCTATGCCGGCATTATCGTCAAGTGTCTCCTGTTGCGGTCCCGTCAGGACGGAACCCGCGTCTCTCCGGATACCGGCGACGGCCCGTCCGGATTCACGCCGAGCTTTCCGGTGTTACGGACGTTACCAGGGCTCTTGCCCCGCCGGCATCAGGCGTAGGGACGAATCGCGCACGTGAGAGCATCCGGCGACATGACGACAAGACGGCACATGGTATCTCTGACCCGCGTCACCAGCATTCTCCTGGCCGGTCGCGTGGTGGGGTTCACCCTGCTGCTGATCAATTCCATCGTCTTGGCGCGGGGACTCGGGGTGGAACGACTGGGTAAATACGGCTATGCCATGGGTCTCGCGGCCCTGTTCGGACTGGTGCCGAACCTGGGCATCACCACGGTGATCACCCGTGCGATCGCCCAGGACCCGGACCATACTCGTGCCTTTTTGCGCACCGCACTGTACACGCAAGGGGTGTTAGGGGTCGGAGTTTTCGGGGCGGTGGTCGGGATGGCCGCCGTGTTACCGCATCAACTGGTCCCCATCCGCCATGCAGCTCTGGCCGCCCTGCAACTGGCGTTGGGGTCCTTCACGTGGCCGTATTTGGCCGTCCTCGGCGGACACGGCCGCTATGATCGCTTGGCCCTCGCGGAGTTGATCACCGGGGTCGGCGGGACGGGGGTCATCGTCCTGAGTGCCGCGTGCTGCGGAACGGTGACGGCGTTTCTCTGGGCGCAGGTGGCGACGGCATTGGCCTCCAACGTCGTGGCCCGATCGATCGCCAAACCGTTCCTGCCCGCGCACGAGGGACCCGCCTGCTCGTTTGGCGATTTGTTGCGGCAGGCCTTTCCCTTCGGCATGGGTGCCATCGTGCAGAGCCTGTATCGACGGGTCGATATGGTCATGCTCGGACAGCTCAGTGCGTCAAGCACCGTCGGGCTGTATAGCGCCGCCTACAAACCGATCAACATGTTGCTGAACTTCGGCTCGTCCGCCGCCGGCACCCTCTTTCCGTACCTGGTCCAGGAAGCGCGGACCGGCCCCTCGGGGACGTTTCATCGCGTGCTCCGGGTGTTCGTCGTCGTCGCTCCCGTGCTCGCGCTGGTCTTCAGCGGGCTCGCGCGGCCGTTGTTGACAATGTTGTACGGCGAGGACTTCGCCGCAGCGGCCTCAATGCTGTCCATCCTGGCCTGGTCCGTCGCAGTGAACTGGCTGTACGCACCGGTCGCCATTGCCTTGCAAGCACGAGGGCTGGAGCGGTGGTGGATGGCGGGCCTCTCCGTCGCCTGCGTCGCCAATGTAGCGTTGAACTGGTTGGCTATTCCGCGATGGGGCGGGGAAGGCGCCGCCATGGCGTCGCTGCTCTGCGAAGTCGGGCTGTTGATCGCAGGCATGTGGGTCCTCCAGCGCCAGTGGAACATCGCGCCGTCGATTTATACGAGCCTCGCCTGCGGAACCGCGACCCTGTGCAGCGCCGGTGTCCTCACCGTGCTGAGACCGTGGGGAGACCTATCGGCCACCATCGGAGCCGTTGCCTTTTATGCCGGGTTGACCTTGTTGCTGCGGATCGCCACGACGGAGGACATCTCGAAACTGCTCGGACGGTTTCGTGACTCCGTGCATGGCCACGCCAGGGCCTGAGGAAAGCGAGTACGGATGGTGATCGGGATCGATGCAGGGCCACTGCTCGGACAAGGCGGCATCAGCCGCTATGTCACCCCCCTCATCGAGGCGCTGTGCGCACGCCGAGACGTGTCGGACGTCGAGTTGGTGCTGCGGCGGAGTTGGCGGCACCATGCCGGCGTCACACACCTACGGCGGCTTGCGCCGGTCACACAGATCGCGATGCCCGATCGACTCCTGTCGATGTGGTGGAAGCATGTACAGTCGCCCTTTCCCATCGCCCACGCCCTGTGGAATCGTTTCGATCTTTACCTCGACACCTGCCTGATGCCGCCGGTGCTCGGCCACGGGAGGGTCTTGGCCGTCGTGTACGACCTGATTCCTTTACGGTTGCCGGACCTGTTTCCCGACCATGAACGGTTCAGAGACAAGTTGGAGGAGCTCTGCCGGCGGGCCGCTCTTCTGATTGCGATCTCCCACCGTACCAAAGCGGACCTGGTCGAACTGCTCGGAATCGATCCTGGCCGGGTGGCCGTCGTGTATCCGGGACGGACGCATGGAAATGCCGATCCGGACCCTGTGCAAATGAGTACGGTCCTGCACCGATACGGGATCGCGGGTCCCTACGTGCTGTACGTCGGCGCGCTGGGCCCGCACAAGAATGTGACGATGCTCGTCCAAGCATATGAACAGGCCAGACGTGACGGGGCGTTGCAAGCCAAATTGGTGCTGGTCGGAGGGCATGAATGGGGGAGGGCCACCTTGCAGGCCATCGCCGCATGCCCTGCGAAACGGGACATCATCCTGACCGGGTTCGTGCCGGACGAAGATCTGTTCTGTCTCTATGCCGGGGCCGATCTCTTTGTGTTTCCATCATGGTACGAAGGCTTCGGCCTGCCGGTGCTGGAAGCGATGACCTACGGCGTACCGGTGCTGGTGTCCGACGGCGGCGCCTTGCCCGAGGTGGCAGGGGACGCAGGAGTGATCGTCGCCCCGAACAAGCCCGAGACCTGGGCGCAGGAGCTGACTCGCCTCATGAACAACGCCACCGTGAGACAGACGCTAGGAGAACGCAGTCGCACGCAGGCAGGACGTTTTTCGTGGACACAGAGTGCAGAGCTGCTCTCGACCCTGTTCGAGCAGGTCCATCGGGGAGCCGGGTGATGAATCCGGCGAGCTTCTATGACCGGGACTATTTCGAAGGACACCGCCGGCAGAGTCCGCCTCACGCACGAGAATTGATCTATCCCATGGCACTCCGTACCGCCCGCTATCTCTGTCGACATCGGATGCCTTGCCGAGCCCTGGATCTCGGTTGCGCTAAAGGTTTCTTCGTGGAAGCGCTGCGGGACAGTGGCGTGTCTCAGGTCATCGGCTTGGACGTGAGTTTCTACGCCATCTCACAGGCCGACGCCTCGTTGAAAGGACATGCGCTGGTCGGAGACGTCTCACGGTCCCTTCCCTTCAAATCGGAAACCTGCGATCTGGTGACCGCCCTGGACCTGTTTGAACATCTCGCGGATCCGCTCCCGACGTTGCGCGAGATCCGAAGGCTGCTGACCGAACAGGGCTGCGCGTATGTGAAGATCTGTCATCCGGCCCATCCGAACGCCGCGCGCGATCCCTCGCACATCAATGTCCAACCCTTCGCGTATTGGACGGCTCTGTTCAAACAAGTCGGATTCCGGTGGCGACGCGTGTACGAAACCGACGTCAGCGGTGCAGCCAGCCTCACGGACCGTGTGAAGTCCGTCGTCCGCCGGTTCCGGGAGTGGGCCGTGATCGGCACTCCGGCCGATTACAAATTCCTGCTTTGGAGACCGTCATGACTCAACCGGAACAACAGTTCTGGCAGCAGTATTGGGGGGACCATCCCGTGACGGTCACAGCGGCGACCATGACCCAGATTCTCGACCGGATCAAACTCGAGTATTTGAAAGCATTACTCCCTCGGACCGGCAGAACCCTGGAGGTCGGTTGCGGATCGGCACGGCTCTCCTGCTGGCTGGCGCAGGGCGGTTTCCAGACCGCCTGCCTCGATTTCTCGACCAACGCGCTCAAATCCGCACAGGCCAATTACCGAAATGCACGGGTGCAGGGACAGTTCATCACGGGACAGGGAACACAATTGCCCATCAGGGACAACAGTCAGGACATCGTTCTATCGACCGGGCTCCTGGAACATTTCCCCGACCCAGATCCGATCGTCCGCGAGATGGTGCGGGTCCTCAAGCCGGGTGGGCTCTTCTATTCGGACATCGTCCCGAAAAAGTTCTCGCTCTTTCGGTCGCTCGATTGGCTTGGGCGGCTGAAACGCTCGTTCGCAGGCCCGCAAGACGACGGCTTCTTCGAACGGGCCTTCACTGCAGAACAGATCCGGGCTCTGCTCGAGGACGCCGGCCTGTCCCGCATCGAGGTGTTTCCGGCAGGAGTCGTACCGCCCTACCTGCCGATTCTCTCGCGCTCGACCAAGTTGCGGAACGCGCAGGTCAAGGTGGTCGATTGGACGCAACGGCTGTGGAAGGCCTGTGACCGAACGTGGCTGGCCGACTGGTTGGGATTCTATTACTTCGCATCCGGCATGAAAGCGACGTAAAGGACATACGCTGATGGCACAGGACGACATCGACCCGGCTGGAACCTACCGCCCACAATTTCACTTTCGATGGCGGGGATTGGTGCGATTGCTGGACCCGTTTCCGGGTCTCAAGGAATTCGCGGCGTCGCGCCTGCGTCGATGGCTGAAGCTTTGCTTCGAGCCGGGAATGGTCACCACCGAGCGTGTGGTGGAGTACCCCTTCGTGTTCCAGCATTTGAACGGCGTCACCGGCCCGGTCCTCGACCTGGGGTGTTGCCACAGCCGCCTGCCCATCGCCTTGGCCTCCCGCGGGTACCGAGTCGTCGGGATGGATTTCAACCCCTATCCCTATTGCCACCCGGGCCTGCGCTCGATCCGCGGCGACATCATGAAGATTCCGTTTGCCGACCGAACGTTCTCGGCCGTGCTGGCCGTATCGGTGATCGAACACATCGGCATCGGGCATTACGGAGAGCCGGAGGCGAATGTCGGCGACCAAGTGGCCGTACGAGAAGTGGCGCGCATTCTCAAGCCGGGCGGGAAGGCGCTGATCAGCGTGCCCTATGGGCGGAAGATGACCAACGACTGGATGCGGGTCTACGACGACGCGCGGTTGCGGCAGTTGATCGCGCCATTGAGCATCGAGCGGGTGGAGTACGCCGTGAGTAAGACCGGGCTGTGGATGCCCAGTTCGGAAGCGGACGCAGCCGCGGTGGATTGGACCGGCCCGCAACGATCGGTCGCATTGGTGGTGGGAGCGAAGGCAGCCTAGCCATGACCAAACGAATCCTGTTTCTCGCTCCGGCTCCTCCTTCGGACCGCCATGGCGGTGGAGCCTTGCGCATGTTGCATCTGCTGCGTTTCCTTGGACGCCATTTCCAGGTCGATCTCATCGCACCGGCACTGGACGGCGTCGAGGAGGCCCAACGCCTGCTGAAGGGCGTCTGCGCCGAGATGGAATTCGTTCCGATGGAAGGGCCGGGCCTGCTCGACCGGCTGGCACAGGTCGGACCGTACGTGAAGGACCACGCCCTTGCTGCCGCCATCCGTGAGCGGCTGGCCAATCGAGATTATGGCGCGGTGCAGCTGGAGAAGCCGGCGATGATTCCCTATGTTCCGGCCGCCGCGCGTATCCCGTTGATTCTCGACATTTGGGCCTATGGCCTGGCGGGACCGCTGCGCGCCTTGCGAAACGGCACCGGCGGCGTCAGCAGGCCGCGGCAACTCATACGCCTCGTGAAGTTCGGACTGTTCGACAAGTTTTGTTGGCCCGAGACGCACTGCGTGATCGTCGTCTCGGACGACGATCGGGTACGGTGCGAACGGGCGCGCCCGATGCAACGGGTGCTGGTCGTGCCCAACGGGGTGGATTGTCAAACCATCGCGCCGAAAACCGACCACAGAGCGACGCCGCCTGTCCTGTTGTTCACCGGCGACATGGGATTCGAGCCCAACGTCGACGCCGCTATCGTGCTGGCGACCGACGTGTTTCCGATCATCCGACGAGAATATCCCGACCTTGAGCTTCGCCTGGTCGGACGCAACCCCGACCCGCGCGTCCGCAAGTTGGCACGCGAGGGGATCGTCGTAACGGGCGCCGTGCCCGACATGGGCCCTCATTTGCAGGCTGCATCCATTTATGTCGCGCCTCATTTCACCGGCGCGGGAACGAGAACCAAACTGTTGGAAGCCATGGCCGCCGGATTGCCCATCATCACGACCCCGATCGGGATCGAGGGCATCAAGGCGCAGGCGGGCCGCGATCTGCTGGTCGAAGACACGGCCGGCGACATGATCGAATCCATCCACACCTTGCTCGCCAGCCAAACGGACAGGGAACGGTTCGGCCGGGCGGCACGGCGCCTCGCCGAGATCAAATACGACTGGTCGCGGTGTCTCTGGCCGTTGGAACCGCTCTATCGCGATCTCCTTTCGCCAAAGGCGGCGGCATGTTGACGGTCTCCATCATAATTCCGGTCAAGAACGGGGCCGGGACCTTGCCGGCCTGTTTTGCCGCGTTGACAGGACTGACTCCGGCCCCGACCGAGATTATCTTCGTCGACAATGCGTCCACCGACGACACAAGCAGATTGCTGACCGAGTTCCAACGAAATTGCCGCACGGCGACGATCCGGGTCCTTCACCAACCGCGGCCGGGGGCCGCGGCGGCCCGCAATGCCGGAATCCGCACGGCGACAGGAGACCTGATCGCGTTCACCGATGCAGATTGCGCGCCACATAGCGATTGGCTTCTACACCTGACGGATCCGTTTGCGGATACCGAGGTCGGAGCCGTGGCGGGATCGATCACGGGCACCTTCAACCGCTCGCTGTATGAGCTCTTCAGTTCGCTCTACACCCTGCAGTCGCCGCGCGACTCCCACGTGCATCGCGCCTGGACACCCTGGTCCGGGGGCTTTCCCACTGCCAACCTCGCCGTGCGTCGAGCGCTCCTCGACCGGCTGCAGGGATTTGACGAGAACGTGACGATCTACGGGGAAGACTACGATCTCTGTGCCAGGCTCTATCAACAGGGGGTATCGATCGTCTACCAGCCGGCGGCCTGTGTCACGCACCATCACCGCACGACGCTCCGTGGCGTGCTGAAACAAGCCTTCGGCTTTGGACGTGGACACGCCTATCTTCTGCACCGCCACAGGCCGGATGGCTTGTGGCTTGCCTTGCCGCGCCGCGCCATACAATGGCGCGGCGTGCCGGTGCATGGATGGATCGATGCAGCCTCGCCGGACAAGAAGCTGGCGGGATTGATCGGGCTCGGTCTCGTCTACCGTCCGCTGCTCTGGCTCATTCCAATGTACTTGTGTTGGCTCGCTTACGAGAGCGGGACGCGTGCTCGCCAAGCCGGGGCTGCGGTCTCGGCCATCAATGCGTTGGGGCTGGCCTGGATGCTGGTCCTCAAGGCAGGCGCCATGACGGCGGGACGGTGGTGGGGGTCGCTCCGGTACGGGGCCTTCTGCATTTAGACCGACGAGAAGCCGCGACCACGGGACGACATGGACCAAACCACTCGACAGGATACGGTCTCCATCATTATCTGTTCCAAAGACCGGCATCGGGATTTGGAGCGCGCGGTGGAGTCCGTGCGGCGATCAGGACCTCTATGGTGTACCGCTGAAGTGGTGATCGTGGAAGAAGGTGACGTAGCCCAGCCGATCCCCGGTGCTCACTATATCCACCTGCCGCGCGCCGACCGCGGCTTCGGCTACGCCAGGAATGTCGCCATCAAAGCCGCCACCGGCGATCTCCTGCTGTTCCTCGATGACGACTGCGAAGCGGAGCCGGGCTGGGTGGAAGCGCTGGTCCGTCCATTTCAGGAAATTCCTGCGTTGTTGGGTGTTGCAGGAGCGGTTGCGGTGCGCGGATGCGGACCGGTCGGCTATGCCGAGCACATCCTGGGCTTTCCCGGCGGTGGCTTGCGCTATGCCCACGAATCAAAGGGACACGTGATGCCCACCACCTGTCTGTCGACCTGCAATTGCGCGTACCGGCGCACGGCGCTCGAACGAATCGGCGGTTTTCCTGAGGAGGCCCGAGCCGGCAGCGAAGATGCGCTCGTTGCGGAACGGGTGTCGCAGCTGGGCCCATGCCGGTACACCCCCCATGCCGTTGTCTACCACCGCACCAGGGATCGCTTCAGCGGCGTGCTGCGCTGGTTCATGCGGCGCGGGTTCAGCGAGATGGCCTCGCTGCGACAACGCGTCGAACCGGCGCGGTTCTTCTCGTACCTGTTGCGCAGTTCCTGGACGATACGGGCCCTGATCATCGCCGTGGCCGTGCTGTTCATACCTCGGCTGGCGCTGCTCTTTCCACCGGCCGTCCTTTTGTACTACGCCGCGATGCTGTGGCGGTTCCGATTCGCCAGGCACTATGCCAACCACCGGACGGCGTGGTGGCTCGTGCCGGCGGTGAAATTCACGATGGATATCGGAAACGAAATCGGCCGGTGGAAATTCGTATTCGCGCGAGGTGTCGCATGACGACCGAGCGCATCCTATTCATCTCCAATCACGGCCAGATCGTCGGCGGTGGGGAGATCAGCCTCCTCTCCCTGATGACGGCCCTCGATCGCGCCAAATGGAATCCGCTGCTGGTCGTCCCGGAGGAGGGGCGCCTGGCGCAGGAGGCCAGAGCGGCGGGGATTTCCACACGGATCATCCCGATGCCTTCGCCGAACAAGGCACGCCGGACGCTCCTCCGCAGCATCCGGGATCTTCGGGCGTTGATCCTGGATCATCGGATCGATCTCGTCCATGCCAATGGGTCGCGCGCCATGATCTTCGCCGGCCTCGCTGCATTCTTGGCCGACAAACCCGTGATCTGGCATGTGCGTGTGGCGGACCCGGACGGCTGGCTGGACCGGGCCCTGGCCCGCCTGGCCACGCGGATCATCGTCAACTCGGACGCGGTACGGCACCGGTTTGCCTGGGTATCGGACGATAAGGTCTGCCGCATCCACAACGGCATCGATACCGAACGATTCGTCCCCCGACCAGCCGCACCGGCAAGCCGGGCCGCTGTGCCGCTGTCACCGGACGATCATGTCGTGGTCAGCATCGGTCGCTTCGTGCCTTATAAAGGATACGACCGGCTCCTGGAGGCTGCGGCCCTCCTGCGTAAGTCGGCCCCTGATCTGCACTGGGTTCTCGTCGGGGACGGTGAACTGCGCGACCACCTCATCGCCCGATGCACCGAGCTCGGGCTGACCGGTCGCGTGCATTTCACCGGATGGGTGGAGGACGTTCGAGACGTGCTGGCACTCGCCGACATCTTCGTCCTTCCTTCGTTGGGCGAACATTTCGGCCGGGTGCTCGTCGAAGCCATGGCCATGGGCAAACCGGTCGTGGCGACCAGCGGTGGGGGAGTGCCTGAAATCGTCCTCCATGAAGAAACGGGACTGCTCGTTCCGCCCGCCGATCCGAAGACCATGGCCGACGCGGTGCGCCGGCTGCTCGATCGACCGGACCTGGCACGACACTATGGCCTGGCCGGACGGCGCCGCGCTGAGACCCATTTCAGCCTCCGTTCCCATGTAACAGCGGTGACAGCCGTCTATAGCGAACTGATTGGAGCCTGCTGTGCACCGGTGTAACCTCTGCGGCAGTACCACCTGGACGGTTCTGGAGCAGCATGGCCCGACGAGCGTCGTCGCGTGTCGCTGCGGTCTCGTCTTCGTCACGCCGGTGCCGCCACGTCCCGAAATCGAGGCCGTCTATGGGGAAGACTACTACGACGCTTGGCAGGCGCAAGGCCCGGCGAGGCGGAAGATGTGGGAACGCCGCTTGGCCTCGGTCCAACGCCTCATTGACCACCCCGGCCGTCTGCTGGACGTCGGATGCGGCGATGCGACGTTCCTTCGATTGGCCAAGGGAGCCGGCTGGACGGTGGCAGGTACGGAGTTGTCGCCTGAAGCGGTCTGGCGAGCCGGCGACCTTTCGGTACGGCAGGGGGAGATCTGGGAGGCACAGTTCCCGTCCCAAAGTTTCGATGTCGTCACCGGCTGGCACGTGATCGAACATGCCAGCGACCCGACGAGAATGGTGCGCGAGATGTTTCGATTGCTGAAACCGGGCGGCTGGTTGATGCTGGCCACCCCCAACCTGAAGGATTACATCTTTCGTCTCGGGTACTTCGTCGGCCGGCTGCGTTGGCCCGCGCTCTACGAGGAGGACGAGCGCGAACTGCACCTGTTTCACTTCTCCGACGCCACGCTGTCTCGGCTGATCGCGGCAGCCGGGTTTTCGGACATCCGCACGGGATTCGATGCCGGCGCCGCCACGGTCCCGGCAAAACAGCTTATAAATGCCCTCGCCCATAGCTGGTACCGAGTGACCGGCCTCAATTGGGGGATCGGGTTGCAAGTGATCGCACGTAAGCCCGAGGTCGACGACCACACACGCCCTTGGCAACGGATGAAGACTGCGGCATGATGATGCACCTCGGAATCGATGGGCGGGAGCTCGTGGCCGGTGTACGCACCGGCATCGGCCGGTACGTGCAGGAAGTCGTACGCGCCGCCGCGGCGCGTGGATGGACCTGTACGATCTATGGGGATCATCAGTGCCAGATGGAGGGCCTTGCCCTGCACGCGAGAACCAGGCGCGTCCCGCAGGGCTGGACACAATGGTGGGACCAGGTGATCCTTCCTCGACAGCTCGTCCAGGACCGAGTGTCCGTCTTCCTGTCCCCCTACTACAAGGGACCGTTGATCACGAATTGTCCGGTGGTGCTGACCATCCATGACCTTTTTTTCATCGGCTACCCCGGCCAACCCCGGCCGCTCTATGATGCGATGATGACCGGCCTCGGGAAGCTCTATGCGCATCGAGCCACCGCCATCATCGCCGACTCGGAATATTCCAAGCGGACCATCATCGAACAGTTGAAGGTTCCGCCCTCGAAAATCACCGTCGTTCCCGTGGCCCTTGGGCGGGAATTTTCCCCGCAACCGCTCACGCAGCCCCTGCGCGACCGCTATCGCCTGCATTCACCCTATGTGCTGTACGTGGGCAATTTCAAACCGCACAAGAACCTGCCTCGGTTGCTGCAAGCCTATGCCGATCTGGATCCCTCGTTGCGCGCACGGTACCAACTGGTGCTGGCCGGCGGCGACAGAGCCAACCGCTCGACGATCGAACGGTTGGCGCGCAACCTCAAGATTTCCGATCGCATCGTGCTGCCCGGGTTGATCGACGACGCGGACTTGCCGGCCCTCTACAGCGGCTGCGCCCTTTTCGTGCTGCCGTCCCTCTCTGAAGGATTCGGTCTGCCGGCACTGGAGGCCATGGCCTGCGGCGCACCGGTTGCGGCGGCCGATCGGACCGCCATTCCGGAAGTGCTTGGAGGCGCAGGGTTGCTGTTCAATCCTGAGGATATCCGATCGATGACCGCGGTCCTCAATCAAGCCTTGACGCAGGAGTCGATCCGCCGCAGCCTCCGCGACCAAGGGCTGATCCGCGCAAAGCAGTTCGGGCCTGAGTGCACGAGCTTACGAGTGTTGGAGGTGCTCGAACGGGCCCAAGAGACCTATCGGAAGGAAGCGGCATGAACCGGACTGGGCGGCAGACCCCTCCTTCCGTGACCCCATGGCCCGGCGGCACGCCGTCCGTCGAACCATCGCAGCCGACCTGCGCCTGCGGGAAAACCGCCGCGCCGCTGGCGACCCCGGACGACCGCAAGGCCTCCTATCGATGCCCGGGCTGCGGCCTGGTGATCAAGAAACAGACCCTTCCGGATCGCCAGTTGCAGCAATGGTTCGAAGACGAATACTGGGGGGCGTTCGCTCAGGAACAGGTGGGACAAGCTCGCGTGACTCTCTGGGTTCACATCCTCGAGCGAATCGAACAGCTGGCGCCGGAACGGGGCACCGTAGTCGATGTCGGCTGCGGCGCCGGCGCCTTTCTCGGGCTCTGTCGTGACCGTGGTTGGAGGGGGATCGGTTTCGAACTCTCGGAGCGGGCGGTCCGGCATGCACAGGCGCAAGGACTCGACGTTCGCCAGGAAGGATGGCCGCCCGCAACGCTCGGTGACTCCACGGTCGAGGTCGTGACCTGCATCAACGTACTCGACCTCATGCCACGCCCCTTTGACACATTGCGCGAAGCTTGGCGCGTGCTGAAACCAGGCGGGCTGCTGTATGTCCGCGTGTTGAACGGGCCGGTGCATCTTGCCCTATCCGCCGCCGCACGCCGCTTTCACGTGCCGGATCTCAGCATGCTGCACCTCTATGGGTTCGGAAAACCCTCGCTTCGCTTCCACCTTGCGCGGCTCGGGTTCCAGGAGGTGGATGTGCGGACGTCTCCGCCGACCCAAACGGACGCCTATCGGCACGACCAAGGCCCGAGGGCCCTGTTACGGACACTCTGCAAGCAGGTCGATCGACTCGTGTATTCCGCCGCGAGGAGCCTTCATTTGGACTGGCTCGCGTATGGCTTGTCCCTCGAAGCCACCGCAAGGAAACCCATCCCTGCCGAGCAGGAGCCCCGACCGTGAAACGGAGATGGAAGCGCCGGCTGCAATTCGGTGAGGTGGTCGTGGTCCTGTCGGTATTGACGGCCTTGCTGGCACTCGGCCTGGCCATCTTCCTGCGCTCGTACTACAGCCATGACCCGAAGGGGTACCAACCGTTGGACATCATGCGTGGAAAACAGTTGGAGCAAATACAGGGGAGCGGGCAGGCTTCGTCGCCGACTGCGACAAGATAAGGGACGCACATGTGCGGAATCTGCGGACATAGCGGCCAAGCCGATCCCGGCGTTCTGGAGCGGATGCTGAGCAGGCTCATACACCGCGGCCCGGACGAAGACGGGCGTTACCGGGAGCCAGCCGTCTCACTCGGCATCAGGCGGCTTCGTGTCATCGACCCGGCGGGCGGCCGCCAGCCGGTCCACAACGAAACCGGCAGCGTGATCGCCGTGATGAACGGGGAACTCTACAACTACCGAGAGCTGCGGACCGAGCTGCAGCAGAAAGGTCATCGGTTCGCCTCCCAGTCTGATACCGAGATCCTGGTTCATCTGTACGAAGAGGAAGGGGAGCGGGGAGTACACAAACTCCGCGGCATGTTCGGCTTTGCCCTCTGGGATCGCGATCGCCGGCGCCTGTTGTTGGTACGCGACCGTCTCGGCATCAAACCGCTCTACTATGCCGCCCTGCCGGATGCCGACGGCACGGCACGGGTGGCCTTTGCCTCGGAATTGCCTGCTCTACTCCAGGGACTGCCCGCTCCACGCATCCGCGCGCAGGCCATCGCCGACTATTTCACGTATCTGTACATTCCCGGCCCGGAGACGATCTACGAAGGCATCCATGAACTGAAACCAGGGGAGTGGCTGAGCGTCGAACAAGGGCGGTGGCAACTCGAACGCTACTGGACCCCGGAGCCGACCACCCAGATGCCGCGCTGGACCAGGAGGGACGACGCCACCGAGCACCTTCATGGCGTGCTGCGGGATACGGTCAGGACCCATCTGGTGAGCGACGTGCCGCTCGGCCTGTTTCTCTCCGGCGGTCTGGATTCGGCCACCTTGCTGGCATTCATGTCCCAGGTGGCCGGCGGCCGCATCAAAACATTTTCAATCGGCTACGACGAGCCGGCCGACGCCTCCTACAACGAACTGGAGACGGCCGGCCGCCTCGCGCGCCATTTCGGTACGGACCATGTGGAGGAGCGAGTCCGTCCCGATGTGAGCACACTGCTTCCCTCGGTCGTGCGCGGCATGGCGGAGCCCTTCGCGGATTCCTGCGCTATTCCGACCTATCTCATTTCCCAGGTTGCAAGACGAACCGTCACCGTGGCGCTGTCCGGCATCGGCGGCGACGAACTCTTCGGCGGCTACCCTCGATACGTAGGGATGCGCTCCGCCGCCCTTTACCAGCGTGTGCCTGCGACGATTCGCCGGTGGACCGGCTATCACTTGGCGCCCTGGATCTCCGAAGGAGCCGGTGGACGAGATCCCTTCGGCAGAATTCGGCGTTTCCTGGCCGACGGCGCAGAACCGCTCGCCACCCAATACGTCCGATGGATGACGTTTATCCCACGCGAGTGGGGCCCTCGCGCCTTCAACGAGGACTGGCTCGCCGCATCGGGAGTCCGCGGGGCCGAACGGGAGCGGTGCGATCGGTTTGAGCGGTGGCCGTCTTCAGTTCCTTCCGCTCGGGCCGCGGGCTTCGATCTGCAAACGTATTTGCCGGACGACCTGCTTCGCATGGGCGACCGCATGAGCATGCGCCATTCGCTGGAACTGCGGGTCCCATACTGCGATCACGTGCTGCTCGGATTCGCCCAATCGCTTCCCGAACACCTGAAGTTGTCCCGCTGGCGGCTCAAGGGATTTTTCCGAGACGCCGTGCGGGCCTTGCTCCCGTCGGACGTGGTCGATGGCCCGAAGTACGGATTTCGTATTCCTCTCGCCCGTTGGCTACGACAGGACCTCCGTCCGATGGTACACGACCTGCTCACTGAATCGAGCCTGAAGGAACGCGGGTACATGAATCCCGCTTATGTGCGCTGGCTGCTCGCCGAGCACGAAACGGGACGGCGGAATTTTGCGGATCAAATCTATGCGTTGCTCGTGATGGAGCTGTGGGAACGGGAGCGCGTCGGGTCATCCATCGGGGCACGGTAGGAACGAGGGAGAGGCGATGAGAATTGCGCTCTTTGCGGAAGTGTCGGCGGAACAGGTCATCGGCGGCGCCGAGCGTGTCCTACAGAACCAGGCGCAGGGACTGGACAGCCTCGGCCATGACGTGTTGGTCGTGTCCCGCGCACGCCACGATGCCGACGCCGAGCAGGCTTGTGTCGGAGGTGCGAGGGAATATCGATACCAGGTCGACCGGCGACACGAGCTGGCATTCGTCGGGTCGACGATCCGCCGCTCCGTGGCAACGTTCGACCGGGCCACGGGCGGACGCCCGGTCGATGTCGCGCTGATCCATCAATCGTTGGCGGGACTCGGAGCCATCATGCAGCGGGCCCATCGGGTCGCGCGGTGGGCATACATGTGTTTGTCGTTGGCCCATGAAGAGTTCGAAACTCGGGTGGCCCGTGGAGCGACGTTCGATCGCCGGGTCCGCTGGGCCTTGAATGCACAGGCCCGGCGCTGGATCGAACGGGTCGTCATGCGTCGCTGTGACCGCGTGGTGGTCCTCAGCGAGTTCATGCGTCGGCGCGTCATGGATACCCACGGCATCCCCTCGCATCGGATTCATCTGATCCCCGGCGCGGTCGATCCGGGGAAATTTGCGCTTCCATCCTCCCGTTTCGAAGTTCGAGCACAACTTGAACTGCCGGCCGACCGCACCCTGCTGTTCACCGTCAGGAATCTGGTGCCTCGAATGGGCCTGGAAAACTTTCTGGAGGCTGTCGATCGGATCAGAGATCGACACCCGGACATCCTCGTGCTCATCGGAGGGGAGGGAGTACTTCGAGAAAAACTTGAAGCCATGATCGCGACCCGCCGGCTGGAGCGGCAGGTGAGACTGCTCGGCTTCATCCCGGAAGGGTTGTTGCCGCAATACTATCAGGCCGCGGACCTGGTCGTGATGCCCACCCTGCAACTGGAAGGGTTCGGCCTTGTCACGGTAGAAGCGATGGCCTGTGGAGCCCCGGTGCTCTCAACTCCCATCGCCGCACTGCCGGAAGTGGTCGGCCGTATCGATCCGTGTCTGGTTGCCGATGGCACCGACGGGGTCGCACTGGCGCGGGCCCTTGATCGGATACTGTCCCGGTTTCGTACCGACCCCGCGGAACGGCATCGACTCTCCACCAAAGGCCGGCACCTCGTGGAGCAGATCTACAATTGGAAGCGGCATTGCCAGGATCTCGCGCACGTGCTCGGAGACGACGGGCAGACCTCGATCAGAAAGGCCGCATAGCGAACAGCGAGCCCCCATGACCCCACACCGTGTCATCCATGTGATCACCAGGCTCGACTACGGCGGTTCCGCGCAGAACACCATGCTGACGGTCCTCGGGCATGACAAGGAACGGTTTACACCGATCGTCGTGGCGGGAGCACCAGGACGATGGGACGCGCAAGGCGGACAGGCGGCCATGGACGACAACTGCCGGCGTCTCGATCGATCCGGCATTACATGGCATCTCATCCCGACGCTGGTTCGGCCGATCAAACCGCTGTCGGATCTACGTGCTTTATGGGCGCTCGTCCGGCTGTTCCGTCAGGAGAAACCCGCGCTCGTGCATACGCACACGTCGAAAGCCGGAGTTCTGGGTCGCGTGGCCGCGTGGATCGCGCGTGTGCCCGCCGTGATTCATACCCCACATGGCCACGTGTTCTACGGCCATTTCGGTCCCGTTATGACCCGGCTGTTCCTGCAGGTCGAACGCGTGCTGAGTCGCGTGACTCACCGCCTCATCGCCCTCACGGAATCCGAGCGGGACGATCACCTGGATCGCAAGGTCGGCCAGGCGGCTCGATTTGCCGTCATCCCCAGCGGCATCGATCTGGACAGATTTCGACAACCCGGCGGAACCGTCCGATGTAAGCCGGCCGTGTTCCCATGCCCCGCGAACGCGATCGTCGTGGGCTCGGTCGGCTGGCTGACCGATATCAAGGGCCATCGCTATCTGATTGAGGCCTTCGGGCAGATCGCCCGCGATGTTCCTTCCGCGCATCTGGTGGTCGTGGGCAGCGGCGATCTGAAGGAACACCTGCTGGATCTGGCGACGACACTCGGGGTGCGCGACCGAGTCCATCTGATCGGGCATCGCGACGACGTGGAGGTCTGCCTGACTGGAATGGACTTGTTCGTCCTGCCGTCATTGAACGAGGGGATGGGCCGCGCGCTGATCGAGGCCATGGCCGCCGGTCTTCCGGTCGTTGCCAGTCAGGTAGGGGGTGTCCCGGCATTGATCGAGCATGAACGCACCGGCCTGCTGGTGCCGCCCGCCGACAGCCACGCCTTGGCCGCCTCGCTGCGCTCCCTCCTCGAACGGCCGGACCTGCGGCGACAACTCGGGGAGGCCGGCCGGCGCTCGGTTACGGAACGGTTTGCAGCGGAGGCGATGGTGCGGGCGCTGGAGCAGCTGTATCAGGAAACCTTGCTCGAGGTGGGCGCGTGGTGACCGACCTGCACTCTCATCGTCGATGGACCACCACCAAGATATGGGGCAGGTTCCTCGTCCTGAGTCTCTTCTTCGCTACGTCCGGCCAGGCCACGGAATTGCCGACCCAATATCGCCCGCTGGTCGCCGCAGTCCATGTGCACAGCACCGCCAGCACGGGCTCGTTGACGCTCGAGGAATTGGCCGTCCGTGCCGAGCAACTTCATATCGAGGCACTCCTCCTCACCGAGAATCTGGCCCTGCACTATGAGTACGGCATCCAGCCATTTGAATCTGCTGCAAAAATAAGCATGTCCTTTCGGTCACTTAACAATACTGGAATCGAGAATTACTTGAAGAATGTGGAAGCCGTTCAGGGCAGGCATCCCAAGGTATTGCTGATACCAGGGGTGGAAGTCGCGCCCTATTACTTTTGGTCAGGCTCGCTGCTCGACAAAAATCTCACAATGCACAATGCTCAACGTAACCTGCTCGTTTTCGGACTGACCGGTCCGCAAGCCTACCGGACATTGCCCGCAATCGGTAACTTCGGCAGCTATCACAACAAGACCAACTGGGTGGCGGGAGCAATCCCGGCGCTGCTTGTCCTCTCGGCCGTGTGGGTCGGTGCGCCGCGATTGCGCAGTGCTGCTGCGCCGGGATGGTCGTCGAAGCCAAGAAGCAATGCCAAGCCGATCATCGCAGGTCTCCTCGTCATGCTCGCCGCAGTGATGGTGGTCACCGCCTGGCCGCTGACAGATCCGCCTTTCAGCCCCTACGAGCAGGCGCTCGGCTTCAAGCCCTATCAAGCGCTGATCGACGCAGCTGCAGCCCAGGGCGGCATGGCCTTCTGGTCCCTGCCCGAAGCCCGTGATTTCCGCCGACAGTCGCTGGGCCCGGCAGGCACCATCACGATCAAGACCGATCCCCATCCGGAGGCGTTGCTGCTGACCGAACGCCATCACGGGTTCGGCGGCCTGTATCAGGAGGCCCGCACGGCCCACGTGCCGGGCGGCGTGTGGGACCAACTCCTCGACCTCTACCAAACCAGGCAGCGGTCGGTCCGGCCGGCAATGATCGGCGAGATTGCCTTCCACAGTCCCGACCATGCGAAGAAGGAATTGGATCAGGTCCTCACCGTGTTCTGGGTGAGAGAACGAACGGCGGCAGGAGTGCTCGAGGCGCTTCGAGAGGGTCGTGCCTATGCGGTCGAACGGTACAAAAAAGAGTTTCGTTTGCAGCTCGATCGCTTTACGATTCGCACGGGGTCGTCGCCAACAGGTACCATCCCCGGCGATAGGATTCAACATTCGGCGAGCGAACCGGTTACAGTCAGTGTTCGAGTTTCTACAACCGATCAGACGGCCCACCCGGTGGCCGTGCGTGTCATCCGCTCCGGACAGGTGATCACGAAGCGGGATGGTTCGACACCATTGGAGTTCGAACTCACAGATCAGACTTCGCCGGCCAGTCCACCGGCCGCCTATCGCCTGGAGGTGACGGGCGGCGGAGTCGGAGAATTGCTCAGCAATCCTATTTACGTTTCTTCTGATCCCCTCAGGCACTGAGCACCAAAGCCATGCGCGTCACGATCCATCAACCCCAGTTCCTGCCCTGGCTCGGTTATCTGGACAAGATCGACCAAGCCGACCTGTTCGTGGTCCTGGACAACGTCCAGTTCAAGAAAAACGAGTGGCAGAATCGTAACCGGATCCGAACCGCCCAAGGCTGGCAATGGATCACGGTTCCGGTCCTGCACCGGTTCGGTCAGCGCGTGAATGAGGTCGAGATCAACGGCACGACCAACTGGCGAGCCCAACACCTGCGCGCGCTCGAGATCCACTATGCTCGTGCCCGCTATGGGGACCGGTATGTGAAGGAACTCCGCGACCTTTACGAAACGCCTTGGACGAATCTGAGCGACTTGAATTTGGCAGTGCTCCGCTGGCTCATGGAGGCCTTTCAGATCACCACCCCCGTCCGGCTGGCCTCCGGTTACGAGCTTCGGAACGATCCAACCGATCGCTTGGTCGATATCTGCCGGGCGGTCGGGGCCCAGACCTACCTGTGCGGGCCCGGCGCCGAAGCCTATATGGACAAACCTCGATTCCTCGCCTCGGGGGTCACGCTCGAAATGCAGTATTTTCACCATCCGGCGTACAACCAATGTTACGATCCATTCATGCCGAGCCTTTCGGCCTTGGATCTCCTTTGTTGTCATGGGCCGGAGGCGGGGACGATCCTGCGCCAGGCGCGACAGATCGCGGAACCGCTGCGGCAGGGAACATCATCAGGAGCGTAGGGAGCAAGACAATGGTGGCCCGTTCGGTGAATTCCATGCGGATCCTGGCCCTCGGGGCCCATCCCGACGACATCGAAGCCGGGTGCGGGGGCACGCTCATCAAGTATGCCCAGAACGGACACCGCATTTTCTTGATGATCATGACCGACGGGGCGCAGGGCGCCTCGCCCAAGATCCGGAAACGGGAACAGGCGGCGGCGGCGCGCCTGTTGTGCGCGGAGAAAATCTTTTGGGGCGGCTATCCGGATACGGAGGTCCCGCTCGAACGCGAAGTGATCCAAAAGGTGGAACGGGTAGTGGACGAAGTGAAACCGCACTTCATCTTCGTCAACTACCACGACGACACGCACCAGGACCACCGCCACCTGGCGGTGAGCACCATCACCGCCACCCGGTATACGAAAAATGTGTTGTTTTACGAAGGCCCCACGACGCAGAACTTCGCCCCGACCGTGTTCGTCGACATCGATCCCGTGCTTGAAGACAAGATCGCCGCGATCAAGGCCCATGCGTCGCAGGTCAAGAAGACCAACATCGAGGGATTGAGCATCGTCGACGTCATTCGCTCGGCCGCTCACTTTCGCGGCATCCAGGGACGGGTCAAGAACGCCGAGGGCTTTATTCCGCTGCGACTCTTCATTAATATCGACGCCTGACGCGATGACGATGATCCCGCATTCCCGCCCCTCGCTCGGACCGAATGAGCTGCGGGCCGTGACCGAGGTGATGCGGTCGGGCCAACTCGCCGAAGGACCGTTCGTCTCCCAGTTCGAGCGCGGCATGGCGGCGTACATGGGCTTGCAGGGCGGCGTGGCCGTCAGTTCCGGCACGATAGCGCTGGAGTTGGCACTGCGGGCACTCGGCGTCGGCCACGGCGACAACGTCATCATCCCCAGCTATGTCTGCTCGGCACCGTGGCATGCCATCCAGCGGATAGGGGCCCAGGCTCGCATCGTCGACATCGATCCGGACACGTACAACCTCGATCCGCACAAGGTTCGGAAGGCCCGCACCAGCAGGACGCGCGCGGTCATCGTCCCGCACATGTTCGGGCTGCCCGCGGACCTGACGGCGCTGCAGGCGTTGAACATCCCTCTGATCGAAGATTGCGCGCAGACTCTGGGCGCAACCGAGCAGGGTCGCGCGGTGGGCACCGTCGGGATCCTCACGGTCTGTTCTTTTTACGCGACGAAACTGCTCTGCACCGGTGAGGGCGGCATGGTGCTCTCCAACGATGCGGTCCTGCTCGAACGACTTCGATCGTTTCGGGAGTACGACCAAGCCCCCTCGCTGAACGCCCAGGCTTACAACTGCAAAATGACGGACCTGCAGGCTGCGATCGGTCTCGAGCAGCTCAACCGGCTCGGGACGTTCCTGGAGCGGCGGGCGGCGTTGGCCGCCGCCTATCGTGAGGCGCTTCCGACGCAGGTTTTCACGCTCCCTGCGGTCCCACAGGGACGAACCCATTGCTACTACCGCTTCGTCGTCCGCCTGCCGAAGGGCCTGCAGTCGCCGGATGAGTTGGCGTCGCTTCTCTCACGGATCGAGCATCGCGGCGTGCAGTGCCGGAAACCCGTCTTTCGCCCGTTGCACCGATACCTCGATCTGCCGGACTTTCCGGCGAGCGAGGAGGCGGACCGGACCGCCGTTTCCTTACCGATCCACCCGTCGATGACGGAGCAGGATGTCGCCCAGGTGGCCCACGCGCTAAACGAGGAACTCCGATGAAACCGATGGAGACCAACCTCCAGGCTCCTGTTTTCACCGGCTCTTGGCGCCGTCTCACCCCCGCCGCGGCCGGCGCCCTGCTGGGCGCCATCGCCCTGACGATTCCCTGGGTAAGAAACCTCTTCATCGTCGAAGGGTACCGATGGCTGTACGTGCTGTTGTTTGCGTTTCTCGGCACGGGCGCGCTGACCCCCATGTTGATCCAGGCCGCACGTCAATGGGGGCTCTTGGACCTTCCGTCGGAACGGCGGGTGCATGCGGAACCGACCCCACGGTTGGGCGGCATCGCGGTGTACTTCGGCTTTGTCGGATCCGTGCTGCTGAACTCCATAATCCCGGAAGGGATAGTGGGCATTCTCATCGCCGGCACGTTGCTTCTGGTGGTCGGAGTGTTGGACGACGTACGGGATCTCTCGGCCCGCATGAAACTGCTGGCCCAGATAGCCGCCGCCGGCATCGTGATCGCCACCGGAAAAGTGCTGACGCTGTTTCCGGCCGGACCACTCGGCGACGCGGCCAACGTGGCCCTGACGCTGTTCTGGATCATCGGGATCACCAACGCGTTCAACTTCTTCGACGGCATGGACGGCTTGGCCACGGGTTTGGCCGTGTTAATGGCCGGGTTCATGGGCGTCGTCGCGTTCGAAACCAACCAGCCGAGCCTGGGGTGGCTCTCCATCGCCGTGATCGGCGCTTGCCTGGGCTTCTTTCCCTACAATTTTCGCGGCAGGAAATCGGCGCTGATTTTTCTGGGCGACGGCGGATCGACCTTTCTCGGATTCACCCTGGCTTGCCTGGCGGTCAAAGGTAATTGGGCGGACAACAACCCCATCGTCTCCTTCAGCAACCCGCTGCTGATATTCGGCGTGCTGATCTACGACATGATTCACATTACCGCGGAACGCATCGCCACCGGCAAAGTCAAAACCCTGCACGATTGGCTGGCCTACGTCGGCAAAGACCACCTTCACCATCGGTTGGAGCGCGCGCTCGGCAGCCGGCAGGCCAGCATCGCAATGATCTTCACCCTCACCATCTGCCTCGGCTTGGCGGCCCTGGCCCTGCGCCGCGCCGGCACCAGCGAGGCCATCCTCCTCTTGACCCAAGCCTGCCTGATCGTCATTATGGTCACGATTCTCGAATTGTCGACCAGACGACGATAGCAAAAGAACGTCAATCGTCATTCGACGTTCGTCAACCGGCGGACGATTGACGAATGTCTCCTCATCCCTGCCTTCTCCCCACGGGGGAGAAGGAGAGGTTGAGGGGGGAATGACGAGTGACCAGAACGCAGCGGCTGGAGCGGTCGTATCAACGTCCTGAGAGCGGTTGAAGGATGGTGCCGACGGTAGAGTGGAACAACGGTTGCGTGCGGCTGCTGGATCAAAGCCGGCTGCCGATGCACGTCGAGTTCCTCGATTGCCGCGACTACCGTGCGGTCGCCACGGCGATTCGTGAGTTGAAAGTGCGGGGGGCACCCGCCATCGGCGTGACAGCCGCCATGGGCGTCGCGCTCGGCGCGAACGCGCTGTCCGCCACCGACTACGACGACTTCTCCAAACAAGTGGGGGAGATCTGCGATCACCTGGCGGCCTCGCGGCCCACGGCGGTGAATCTGTTCTGGGCGATCGGACGGATGAAGCAGAAGCTGGCAGGGCTCCGTGGCAAACCGGTAGCCGCCATCAAGGAGGAGCTCATTAGAGAGTCTCAGGCCATTCTGGATGAGGACGTCGCCCTCTGCAAAGCCATCGGGAAACACGGGGCGGAGTTGATCCGTGACGGCCAGACGGTCCTGACCCATTGCAACGCGGGCGCCTTGGCGACTGCGGGCTACGGCACCGCGCTCGGAGTAATCCGCGCGGCTTGGGAACAAGGAAAGAAGATTCGGGTGATCGCCGACGAAACCAGGCCGGTACTCCAGGGCGCGCGCCTGACGGCGTGGGAACTCATGCAGGACAAGATTCCGGTGACGCTGATCACCGACAAC
>JRYJ01006883.1_pt1 | contig 39118 bp, 39 predicted proteins | sample 235371 | NCBI WGS metagenome assembly JRYJ01 (sample SAMN03074219, study PRJNA261477) | activated sludge metagenome | biome: Wastewater Treatment Plant; feature: Wastewater; material: Activated sludge; isolation source: activated biomass of a wastewater treatment plant treating hydrocarbon... ... | reverse complement strand
ATTTAAGACGCTATGTTTAGCACCCAGACCGCGAACGAAGATAGCACCACCCTCGCTACCGCCGAACGCTCCGACCGGTTTGAAGCGCGAGATCTTCACCCCCGGTGTGCGCCGCAGCGCCGAGGCAAGATCCACGGCATTCTCCTCCCGCACCTGATCCTCGCCGACGACGGTACGCAGACTCGAAAAGGCATCGATGCGATTGTCCTCGACGATGGGCGTCGCGGTCACACGCAGCGCAGACAGTTCAGTGCTCTGGGCAAACACGCCGGCTGTGAAGGCAAGTGCCAGTGCGGCAGCGATGGTCTTCTCGTTCAATGGGGCTCTCCTTTCCGAGGTGAAACGCCGACATCGACGGCCTGGCGATGAGATGATCGATCGGCATGCTCGCCGTGATGCCCGCCAAGCGAATCTTCGCCCGTGCCGAACAAATCGAACTGCCGGCGGCGGGCAGCCGGCAAAGTGCTTTCGGCCTTGGCGAGCCTGTGGGATAGCTCCTCGGCCTGCTGTCGCGGCACACCGGCCTGCTGCATCCCGTCCGCGTCGCGCAGCAACGCGCCGGCACATAGAACCACGACCCACTTGCCCTCTTCGCGGCGCAGCAGCGCGCGACCACCGCGGACGCCCTGGATCCAGCTAGCCACCGCGTGTTCTTTAGCGATGACCACAGGATCGGTTCTTACTTTGTGCTCCGGCTTGTCATAGGTCGCGCTGATTAGCGCGCGGATCTCGCGCGCCTGCTTTGCATCGTCGGCTGCGCCGGCGGGTGCGGCGACCTGCAACAGGGCAAGAGATGCCGCCAGGAGGATGACGTTCGCGGAGCTGTTCATGACGCTACCAAGTGAAGACGGCCAACAGATTCAATCGATCGCCGGCGCTACGAGGAATCCGACTTCCGCCTGAAACGCCGCAGACAGATGCAGCCAGTGGCGCCCCGCTGGAAGCTCGAACTGCACGATCTTGCGGATCGGATTGCAACCCGTGTGCTCGCACAACAGGCCCTCGATCTTTCCGGAATCGCCGATCACGTCGATCCATGCCGGCTGGTCGATGGCGATCCGGTAGCGCCCCGGCGTGCGGATCTCCACCGGGAATGCCCCTTCGAAACTATTGGGTTTGCAGCCGTCGCGCACACAGGCGTTCAGGACGACACGATAGGGTTGTTCGACCTGGGCGCGCACGTCGGTATCGACGATGCCGGTGAACGTCGGGAAACTCGCCGGCGGGCGCTGCCAGGCCCGCATCAGTTCCTTCAACGTGCAGGACGATCCGACGGAATGGCTCATGGTCTGCGCCGGCGTGTTCGGCGCCGCGAGCAACAGAAGCAAAGCAATCAGACGCAGCATGTCGAACTCCTCAGAAGCGGAAATCCACACGCGCCGTCACGTAGCGTTCGGGGCGATAGATCGGCAGTGCGGGTATGGCAAGGTTCGTGGACACCACCTGGGTCGTGGCATAGGTGCGGTCTGTGAGGTTCTCGATCAGCGCGCTCAGTTTCCAGGCCGGTGTCAGCTGGTAGGACAAGGCGGCATCGATGACCGTAAAGTCAGGAAATGGACTGAGGTGGTTATCCTGGAAGTATCGCTGCGTTTCCCTGCGCAACGTGCCGGAAAGCGTCCACGGCCCGGAGCGGAAGGTGGAGTCGAGCTTCATGACGTGCCCGGAGGTAGCGAACGTGTTCTGCTTCGGATCGAGATAGGTGTAGGAGCCACCCCACTCCCAGCTTGGATTGATGCGATGGCGGAAGTCCAACACCACGCCGTCGGATCGTGCGACGTCGCCAACGTTAACGAAACAATTGCCCGGTCCGGGGGCGCAGATGGGATTCTGGTTGCGCGGCCGGGGAAAGATGGGCTTGGTGGACTTGGTGTAGAAGATGCTGGCGCCAAGCCTGAGATCGCGCGTTGCCTGCCACTCCGTGCCCAGCTCGTGCAGTGTGAATGTGGAGGCCACCAGCTTCGGATTGCCGAAGCTGCCGAAGAGCTGATTGAAGGTCGGAGCGGAAAAAGCCCGCGCGACGTTGCCGCGCACCAGCCACGAAGCGCCCGCGGGCTTCCAGACGAAGCCGGCTTTCGGACTCTTCGAGGTCTCGTCGTAGAAGGAGAAGTGGTCGACACGGTAGCCGGCCGACAGTGCCAGCTGGCCGTCGAGGGCAAGATAGCGGTCCTGCATGAACACCCCGGTGGTGTGTCCGGTGGTCGTGGTGCGGGCGATCCGGTCGGTGAGCTCGGCATTCTGGTATTCGCCACCAAAGGTCAGCAGATTGCTCGATGTCTCCCAGTTGAGTTTGCCGATCAGACCGTGGGAGACGGTGGCTTGGTCCGTGGGACCGTTATTGCCTGTCGGTGTGGCGAAGTTCGGATTGAAGCGCGTCTGCTCGTCGTAGTCGTTGTAGGTATAGGTGAGATCACCGTACCACTGCGGCGCGAACTGGTAGCCCACGCCGAGATGCGCGTGCTGGCGGTTGCCGTTCTCATAGCGCGCGGTCGGCGATCCGGTCGGATTCGCCGCCGCAGGCACGCCCGGAGACACGAGATAGCTCGGATTGTCGCGCTCCCACTCATAGCGCACGAATGCTGCGGACAGAGTAAGGTTGCCGAAGACCTTGTCGGCAAAAGCAGCGAAGTTCTGCAGCTGTGAATCGCTGAAATCGTGGCGGCCCCGCGGCTGCAAGTGACCGTCGGTGTCGCGCCGCTCGTAGCCGGCGAGGTAGCGACCGCCGCCTTCGAACGCTCCACCCACATGGCCGCCGAAGTCGGTGGTGTTCCATCGGCCAGCGGCGACGGACGCGAGGCCTCCGAACGCACCCGGCCGCAACGTCACCACGTTGATCACGCCTAGCCGCGAGTTGTTGCCATAGGCCGAGGAGGCCGGTCCCTGGATGACTTCGATGCGCTGCACGAGTGACAGCGGCAGCATGTTCAGGCTCGCCTCCGGAAACATGCCGTTGTTCAGTGGCACGCCGTCAATGGCCAGCGTGGTGGACGTGGACGAGCGCGGCTGGGCGGAGATGCCGTACATGCCCAGCGAAGGTTCGCCATCCGGCCCGCCGGAGCGGCGGATATTCACATTGGGCAGCGTCGCCAGTGCTTCGGTCACGTCTTTGACAGGCAGGGCCTCGATTTGTGGCTTTGAGATCACGCGAACCGGGCTCGACACTTCACTCGCCGGAAGCTGCTGCCGATCCGCCGTCACCACCAGCGTGTCGAGCGTGGTCGGTGTTGGCACCTGCTGGGCAAATGCCGTTGCCGCAGGCGCGGCGAGAAGTGCGAGGACGATCGGTATGCCGTTCTTGCGGTCCATTGGATTCTTCCTTATCGATTAGTGGAGGGGGCAAGCGCGCGCACGCGCACGCGATTTGCCTTGCGCGCCTCGCGCTTCTTCAACCAGATGAGCACGCCGGTCACGTTGAGCGCGACGACGAACAGTCCGAGCACGCACACGAAGATGCGCCACGGCAGGCCGAAGACGTTGCCCGTGTGCAGGGCGTAGAGCCAAGCGGTAACGCTGTTACCGGCGTACTGGCCGGCTGGAAGCTGCAGCAGCTTCAGTTCGCCGCTGTCAGCGTCCATGAACAGCCGGGTAAAACCCCGGCGGTCCTGGACATCGAGGCTGGTTCGCGCCTGGTACTGATAGACGCCGAGATGCCGGTTCAGGCGCAGGGAAACCGGCGACTCGACCGCGAAACCGCGCGCCTGCGCCTCCTGGGCGAGCAGTGTGGCACTAGCGGCGGCCGCTTCGCGCCAGCCCAGGCGCGGCTCCGTCAGCGGCGGGTTGCGTTTGGGCAGTTCTGTCCACGGCGGGCGGTAGTCGAAGAACGTCTGCATCACCGGCGTGTACACCGTGCTCCACAGATTCATGTAGACGCTCGACCAGGCGAAGATCAGCAGCATGGTCCATAGCCACAGTCCGCCGGCACGGTGTATGTCGAAGTTCACACGCACGGATGAAGCGGGCCACTTTACCTTCCAGGCAGGCCACCAGCGTCGCCAGAAGCTGCGTCGCGTGACGCCCGCATGGCCGCGGCGTCGCGGCGGCAGCGTTAGGTAGGCGGCGACGAAGCAGTCCAACGTCCACAGCACGGCCCCGATGCCGAACAGCCAGAGGCCGAACTCGCCCAGGGCGAGCTCATAGTGGAGCTTGTAGATGAACGGCATCAGGTCGATCCACCCCCGTGTAATGGCGCCGAAATCGCGCCGGCCGATTTCGGCGCCGGTACACGGATCCAGCAGAAGATGGTTAAAACCGAGTGACGGCGACGCACCGGTCAGCGGATCCCTGCGCGCCTCCATCACCGCGTAGGTTGCACCCTGACTTCCCGCCAGATAGATGGATATCACCCGCGCCTGCGGCGCGTGTTGTTCCGCGTGCACCGCCAGCGCCCCAACGTCCAGTGCACCACACGCGGCTGCCGGCGACGCAAACAGTCGCGGGTTGAGCGCACGCTCGATTTCCTCGTGGAACGCGAGAATGCTCCCGGTGGTCCCGGCGACGATCAGGATCGCCGCCAGGGCCAGGCCGACCCAGCGGTGGCACAGCACCCACAGGCGGCGCGTCATGCCGGCTCGCAATGCCCCCGCCAATTCAGAAGCTCAGGTTGGCGGCAACGTAAAAGGCCCGCTTGTCGCCGGGCGAGTGCAGGCTCTGGGTGCCGTCATACCAGACGTACTCGAAGTAGCGGTCGGTGAGATTCTTGATCTGGAAATCCAGCGACACCTGCTTGGCGAGGCGGTAGTTCAGGCCGACATTGACCAGCGTGAAGCCACCGAATTTGCCGGTGCTGTTCGTGCGCTCCAGGAAGTAGTCGCTCTGGCCATTCACCCACAGCGACACTCGCCAATCGGGTGCGAACTGATAGTCCACGCCGGCGCTGTACAGCTGATGCGGGATGTGGTCGATCTCCTTGCCCAGGCTCGCCGGCACCGCCGGGTCTGGCACCAGGATCTCCGAGTCCTGCCGGGCATAGGCGAGCCACGCCTGTACGCTCTCAGTCGGACGCAGGTTGACCTCGAAATCGACGCCCCGCCGACGCGTCTTGCCGATGTTGTCCGACTCGTTCGAGGGATCATTCAAGCGCCGCCGCTCTTCGCCGGTCGCCGTCTGTTGCCACAAGGCGACGCGCCCTTCGATCCATTTGGCCGGACTGAATTTCAGACCCGTTTCCCAGCCAGTGTTGAGCGACGGTTCGAGATCCGTCACCCGCGGCGGAATCTTGTAAGCCGATGCACCGACACCAACCTGGAATGTTCGGCCCCAGTTGCCGTAGACGCTGTAGCCCTGCGCCGGCGTATAGACGATGCTGAATTTCGGCTGTTTGATCAGGCCGTAGTCGTTGATCGCGGCCCGTGTGCCGTTGAGCCGGTTGACGAAGTTGCCGTCGGCCGTGTCGACCCGGTAGGCAGGGACGAGCTTGAGCGACTCGATAGGTCGATAGACCACCTGGACGTATGCACCGTAGATGTCGAAATCGAACTTCTGGTCGCGCGTCTGGCTCTGCCGCACGCGATTGACGGTCAGATAGCGCCGGCTCTCGTTCTCCTGGAATTGGGCGTCGATGCCGCCCTCCAGCGCGAATTCCGTCGCCCACGACACCTTGGGCCGATAGGTCACCGCGGCCAACGCGCCGTAATGCCGCTCGTCGGTGACGCGCTCCTGCTGCGACACGCCGGCCGAAAACTTGACCCAGCGCTGGTCGTTGAAATCGTTCAGGTAGGCCTTGGCAGCGACGGCCGTATTGCCGCCCAGCTCGGCGTCGAGGTGGGCGCTGTACTGCCCGAGCCGCCGCTCACCCTGGTCCGAGGCGTTGAACGTGTAGGACAGCGTTGGCCTTGTGCGCGAATCGGCGCGAGTGAGGTAGCCCGGTTCCTCGGCTTCGGCCTTGTGATGCCTCAGGACTAGCCCGAGCCGGTACGCACCGTCCTGCGGGCCGTAGAACCACTTGCCGGCCAGCGAGTACTTATCGAGCTTGGAGTGATCGCGATAGCCGTCCGACGAACGAACTCCCGCGAAGTACTGTTGGGAGAAGCTCCCGTCGTCGATGCCCTTCGCCACTTGGGCGTCGAGGCTGTTGAAGCTACCATAGCTGACCCGCCCCAATGTATGCGAGCCGGACGTGCGCGTCACGATGTTGGCATTGCCGGCGATGTTGTGCAGTCCGTGGCGGGGGTCGTTGGTGCCACGCACGGTCTCGATGTACTCAATGTCGAGCGGGAAGATCATATCCAGGTAGGGCATGTTGCCGTCGTTGCTGTTGCTTGGAATACCGTCGATCAGCAGCTTCACGGCGTTGATCTCGCCCTCGCCGTTGAAGGCGCGGAAGGAGAACTTGCCCGAGGTCGTGCCTTGGTTGAAGTCCGTCAGCATCACGCCGGGAATCCGCCCCAGGAGCTCCCAGCTGTGGTCCACAACCTGGTTCTGGATCATGTTCGCGCCGAGCACATCCACGGAAGTGAGCACGCTGCGCGTCGGCAGCGGGCCGACGCTCGCCGCGGACACGGTGACCGTGCCGAGCACGAGGGTCGAATCGCTTTGCGGCGGATTGGCCTGCTGGGCCACGGCGTTAGCCGAAAGGGCTGCAAGCAACGCTGCTGAGCGCTGCCAGGGCTTGATGAATCCCATAGTGGAATCTCTCCGTTGGAAGTAAGAAAGGCGGAGTCGAGCGCAGACTTGACTTGCAGGCGGGCCGAACGCCCTGCCTGTGAGCGCCGCCCTCGGGCAAGCAACTTATGGCGTTGCCGCTTTCTGCGCCAGCACTCGCCCGTCGTTGGCGGTGGCACGCGGCGTCACAGGGCCGCCTTCCGCCGCAGAGGTCTCGACGCGCCGTTTCAAATTCGCGACAACGTCGTTACCGTCGCCGCCGGATCTGGCCACTGCGTCGCGCATGTCGCTCTCCCAGACGAGAGTCGCCGCCTTCCGGCGCCATGTCTCCTTCTGCTCGGAGTGGGTGTGGTGAGTGTGCTCACGGCGATGACGGGTAATCCAACGGTGGGCCTCGTGTTCATCGACCGCGACACCTTCGCCGCGCTGGTACATCGAGCCGATCTGGATCTGCGACGCGTGATCGCCGCGTTCCGCGGCGACCCTATACCAGTGCAGCGCCTGCGCGAAGTCCTGTGGCACGCCGTCGCCGTGCTGATGGACGACCGCCAGATTGTAGGCGGGATCGACGTCGCCACGCTCTGCCCACGTCTTCCACAGGGTAAGTGCTGCCGGCGTGTCGCCCCCGCGCTGCAATATCGCTGCTCGGCGCAGGTCGGAATCTACGTTCGCGGCGATCGCGTGGGAAATAAAAACAAGAACTAGCAGAGCAGCGGAGAATCTACCCCGAGACAGATATTTCACTGGCATCTCCCCAATGAATTCGTGGTTGGTTTCGGCGCAAACGGACTCGGCGCACGACGGGGCGCCGGCCACTCGGCGCCGCGCGGCGCATGTCCGCGGCAAAGCGCAATAGGCTTCCTCATTCGCGCAGCCGCACGGACCCGTCCGGCAGGATGTCCCACGGGCGAATCGACAAGTCGATGTCTTCCGCCGGGCGCGGAACGGCGCCGAGTACGGGTGCCTTCCGGCCGAGGGCTTCGATTTCCTTGCCGACCCGCAGTTTTGGCATTGAGTAGCTCTCGACGGGTCCGCTTGGCGGGAACACGGCGGGCCTCAATTCGAATCGCAGCACGTAGGCGAACACGCCGACACAGACGACGCCGACGAGGTTGAAAGCAATGATGAGTTTGATGGCGAACGGCATCCACACCTCCAAGCAACGCGCGAAAGAGCCCTGCTTTGGCGCACGGCGATCGCGGCAACGAACGGACAGCGGGAATCAGGTCGCGATGGGAGGTGCGCGAGGACTTGCCGCAGACCCCGAGTAGCTCGAAGGTGGCGAATGACGGGATAGTGATTTTGCTGGGGTGACGTCCCGTGCCGCTTGCGGTGCGGACAGTTCCGATGGCAACAGAGCGAACGAGCCGCTATGGGTGAGACAGAACGGGCAGTCGGCATCTTGCCAATTGCGCCCCGTATCGGCGGGTGTGCCCTGGCTCTGTTCGGGCGCAATGACGACGGTCTTGAACCCCGTCGCCGAGCAGATCTCGGTCCCGGTTCCTGCGCTGCCGTTGCCGGCGGCGAGAAAGCGTGAAAAGGCAGGCACCGCGGCGGTGAGCAGCAAAAGCAGCGCAGCGAGCCAGGCGATGCGCCGAATATGACGACCGCGGCGCTTCACGCGCACGGCACCGAGACGAGGAGCAGCATCGCTGGGTCCGGGCGTAGGTCGACCGGCGGCGTCATTACCAGGGGACCGCCCAGCGTGCGCAAGATAGCTGGCGCGCCGACGAACTTCATGAGCGCGCGCCCGCCGGCAAAGTGCTCATCGAACATCTCTCTGCCCCCCAACGCATTCAGCTTGTTGATGGCGGAAGAAGCGCGCAATGGCGTCCCCCCAACACTTTGTGGCGAAGTCTACGCGTTCCGTGAATGCGTGAGTCGCGGCATTTGGTCGCACGCGATGCCCGCAGGCAGCAACCCCGCCCGCATGCGATTGGTGTGTGCGCGCGTGATGTCCTGTCCCGTTAGTTCGTAGCACGGCTATCGCGTGCCCGAAGCCGTGGCGTAGATAAGGATGCCGAGGCCCCACCAGGCGAGCACGGCGACAAAGCATGGCGCGGATGATCGGCATTCTCATGCTGCGAATTAGCGGGACAGGACACTAACGCAAGGCTTCAATTGTCGCGGCCGTCAAAACTCCCGACTTCGCCGCGATGTTGCCGCGACTGTCGATGAGGTAGGTGCGTGGCATTTCGCCGCGCCACTGCGGGTCAATGGCGTAGCGCAGCCTGTCCGGGGACGCGTCGCCGAACGCCCAGGTTTCACTCTTCACCTTGGTGCGTGCGAGCAACGGCTGGAGTTCGGCCGCCGCAGTCACGGAATCCGTCGCCACGGTGACGACCCGCAGGCGCGGCCGGCTTGCCTGCATGCGTGCGACCAGCTCAAGATTGTGGAAGCAGTAGCTGCAGTCCGTCGACCAGAACACGATCACCAGCGGCTGTCCGGCATGGGCGCGCTTGATCGCAATGATGCTGTCCGGCTCGAAAGGACGAAACATCGGCGCGGCGTCTGCGGCAATTGCCGGGAGGCAGCACGCGGCCGCGATCGCACAGGCAAGCCAGCGCATGCTCATGGCAACTCCCGCACGACAATGCCCTTCTCCTCGGTACGCCAGACCAGCCACGTCTTGTCGCCCCTCGTCACCAGCCGCGGCTGGTCTGATTTGCCCGACGTGCTGGCAACGGTATTCGCCGTCCAGGTTCGGCCGCCATCGCGCGAAACCTGTCCTTCGATCGTGGTCCGCGTCCCATCGAAACGCTTCCAGACGACGCGCACGGTTGCAGCCGTCACGGCGAGATCGGCGTGTTCGGCATCGGCGCCCAGGTGGCGCATCCCTTCCACGCGTCCTCGCCCGAGACGGCCATAGAAGGCACCGGGCTTGCCGTCCGAGTGGTTGAACCAGACGGCGTGACGAACCCCTTTGTCGTCGAGGACAATGCTCGGGCCGTGGTGCGGACACGCCTCGACCTTCCACCGGTCGAACGTCACCCGCTCCACGACGGGTTCGGCCACCGCCGGATCGAGTCTTGCCAGGGCATGATCACGCTCGCTGCCGGGAAAGACATGGCGCCACATGGCCAGCGGCACGCCATCGACATCGAGCGCCACGGCGATGCGGCAGCATTCGCACGCGTGATCGGCGAGCTTGAAATCGCCGCGCCACGAGGCTCCTTCATCCTCCGATACCGCATAGTAGATCGCCGCGCCTCGGTAGCTGCGGCCCTCGCGCGTGTGCCGCTCGAGATCCCGCTTGTCGATCCAGACCACGAAAATGCGTCCGTCGCGGGCGACGATGATCGAGTCGAACCTGTGGGTGATGATCTCGCGGTTTTCATGGACCGTCGCCGGCGCCGACCAGGTCCGTCCGCCATTGAGGGAACGCGAGAAGCGGATGTCGGCGGTATAGCGCGGCGAGGTGGGCATGGTCCAGGTGACGTAGAACTGTCCGTGCGGACCGAAAACGAGCTTCGGCCGGTTCTCGCCGTCGGCGGACACCGGTTCGCGTCCGTCGGTCACGACAATGGGTGCAGACCATGTGACACCGACATCGCCGCTCGAACGCAATACGATGCGCCCGTCCTCGACGGCTACGAACCACAGCTGCCCCGCCGTGTCGAACGCGGCGGAACTACCCAGCTCGACAGGCTTCTTCTTCGGCTGCTGCTGCGCTGCCGGCTGCCCGCTGCCATGACCCTCGTGCGCCAGGCCCGCGGAGCAGGCAATAGCGGCGAGGAACGGCAACAGGTAGGTGGCCGGCACTCTCATCAATAGGTGCCCCGAAGTTCTGCGAACACCGTACGCTGCGGGAAGGGATGAAACTGGTAGTAGCGCTCGTTGTTCACGTTATCGACGCCAAGCGCAAGCTCGATCCCCTTCATCGGTTTGTAGGCTACCCGGACGTCGGCGACGGTGTAGCGGGAGACGCCGCCGAAGGTGTCGGGATTGACATCGGAGTTGTCCAGCTCGTTCCACTGCCGCCCGGAGTGGCGCAGAGCCGCGCTGAGCTGCCATTGGGCGTTTGGACGGTAACTTGCCTGCAGCGTCGCGCGCACCTTGGGTACGCGGACCCAGTTCTTGCCGACGCTGGCGAGGAAGTTGTTTTCCAGGGTTTTGGATCGATTAATGGCGAGGCTCGCATCCAGCGCCAAGCCTCGGATGGGAAGCTCCGGTGCGGCGAGTGCGAACTCGATGCCGCGCGTGCGCACCCGTCCGACGTTCTGCACGTTGGTGATGTTGGGCACGACCGCGGTATTCGTCTGGGTGTAGATGGTATTGCGAATGTCATCCTCGAAGAGCGATACGCGCAGCGTGTCGCTGCCAATGAAACGCTCCCAGGTAAGCTCCTTCGCCAGGGAGCGCTCGGGATTGAGATTCGGGTCGTTGATCTGGATCGAGGAGCCGGTGCGGGTGCCCTGAAACAGTTCGGCCACCGTCGGGAAACGCACGCCTTTGCCGACGCTGCCCCGCAGCAGCCATTCCTCGACCGGTGTCCAGGTCACGGACAGCTTGGGCGAGGTGGCGTTGATGGTGCGGCTGGGGTTGTCCACCGAGCCCGCGCCGGTGATGAATTGGAAGCCTTCGAAGGCGCGCCAATGCTCCTGACGCACGCCGAAGGTGGCACGCCAGGTCTGCGCGAACTGCCAAGCGTCCTGCGCATAAAGGGCGGTCAGGCGCGTCTTGCCGAAGAAACTCTGGTTCAGGCTGGTCGTCACGCCGCGCCAATCGGAGGCGTTGTAGACGACGTTCGACAGATCGTAGGCATTGTGGTGCAACCCGAACGTGAGCGCATGTTTGCCATCGCCGAAGTCCCCTGCGGTGGGTGTATAGGTGGACTGGATCTCGAAGGTCTTCCAGCCAGTGCCATCGCGCCGGGTGACTGTTCCGGTGCCGCCGCTCTGCGCGATCGGTTCCGGGTTGTCGGCCTGAAACGTGTCGTCCGCCAGAATCTCGTAGGCGGAGACGACCAGTGAGGCGTTCCATCCGGTCTTGTTGCGGGTCTTGAGTGTGAAGCCGCCTTGAATATGCTCTTCGTCCCGGTTGCTCGGCGCGAAGGTCGCGGCCGGAATATTGAACGTCGTGCCGTTGTTGCTCACGCGTCCGGACCAGACCAGATTGCCGGCCGCGTCGCGGATGAAGGGCCGGTTGGTATTGGCGGTGTCGTTCTTCCAGTAGGCGACGAATGCGTCTGCAGCCAGCGTCGGGGTGAAGTCATAACCGAGGCGCAGCTTGACATGGTCCTGAACGGTGTGATCGATGGCGCCGCTCGAGGCGCCGAATACCGCGCGCCGCAGTCCCTTGGGGTCGGTGTCGTAATGTACGCCGGTGACCGGTGTTGCGGCTCCGGCAACGGCGGGAAATACGCCGGCGGCATTGGCCGAGACCGTGTAGTACTGCATCGGGTGCGAATAGGTGTCCAGGTGGTTGAGACCCAGGGACCAGGCAAGACCCGACTCCAGGCGGCTGCCAATGTACCCGGAGAATTGCTTGCCGTTGAACCGCTCGTCCACGCCGTATTCCTCGAACTTCTGGGTCCAGCCCTGGATGCGGCCACTGGCTTCGAACTGCTTCGGCATGCGCGTCGTAATGACCACCGTCGTGCCGATGGAATTGCCGGGATAGATGGCCGAGAACGGTCCATAGAGCACGTCGACCCGCTCGATCTCTTCCGGCGCGACCATGTTCCAGCGCGGCGCGTCGAAGCGCCCCAGGAAGTTGGAGATCAGATAGCCGTCCATGAAGGCGAGACCGCGCGGCGCCTGCAGGGGCGAGAAACTGCGCCCGCCGATGAGGGCGTTGCGGTCGCCGATGTAGCGTTTGCGGATCATGGTATTGGGCACGTAGAGCAGGGCGTCCTCGGGATTCACGAGGTTTTGCGCGCGCAGTTCCTCGGCGGTGCGGCTGGCGGTGGAACTGGGCAGGTTGGGGTCCAGGGGCGCGCGCTCGCCGCTGACCGTTATTGGGGTGAGCTGTTGTTCGGTGGCAACGCCCTGCGCGAGAGCGCTCAGCGGGAAACACAAAGCCAGCGCCAGACTCGTCGGGGACATCCTTGGTGGTGTTTGGTTGTTCATGACAGGCACAAGTTGATCACAGGAATTAGGAGATTCGAGTTCATCCCGTCCAGGGCGGGACACCCTCGATCCGGCGCGGCAACCGATACCGGATCAGAACTTGATACTTACTCCGGCGTTGAACGACCTCCCCGGCGCCGGCACCGGACCCAGTTGGCCCAACGTACCGTTTGCCTTCCAATCCGCATAGTCCACGCCGCCCAGCGGCAGGTAGTGGAACCTGTCGAACAGGTTTGTGATGCTCAGATCGAAACGGACATTGCGCCACTGGTAGGCCGTGCGCAAATTGACGAGCGCATAGCCGCCGGTTTCCGGCTCAAGACGCACGGGATCGACCCGCGACTTGCGGTCTACGAGCTGCAGCTCGACGGCATTGGTCCAGGCGTTGATCGCGTGCTCGACGCTCAGCCGCAGGTTCAGCGGCATGATCTGATACAGGTCCGTGCCGGTATCGGTGCGCTCGCCCCGCGTCAGCCCCAGAACTGCCTTGACCTGACCGCGACCAATACTCGGGTTGTCCCAGACGGTCGCATTCAATGACAGATCAATGCCGTAGAGCTTGGCGTTGTGATTGGCGAACTGCAGCAGCGCCCGCGTGGCACCCATGGCCATCCGGGGATTGAAGGTGCCGATACGATTGACGCCGATGTAGTCGCGCACGTAGGTGTAGTACGGCGTCGCCGCGAATTCCCATTGCCGCCGCTCGGCATCGTGCCAGCTCGCCGTCGCGCTTACGGTGTGCGCAACTTCCGGCTTCAGGTCGGGGTCGCCGACATAGCCGTTGGCGTCGCCGAACCAGCCTATCATGGTCATGGCCATGGTGCCGCGGCCCCAAGCGTAGCGCTCGTACAGGTTGGGCGAGCGGGTCTTGCGCGCGTAGCCGAATTCGTAGGACTGCGTGGGCTCCGGCTCGAAGCGTGCCAGCGTCGTCACGTCGATGTTGTTATCGCGTCGGGCGCGATCCCTGGCGTTGAAGGCGAGCGCGGCGGCAGCGTCCGGGTTCGGCATCATCATCATGGCCATGTAGCTGTAGGGCTGAACCGGGCCGGTGTCCGTCCTGACGCGCTCGCCGCGCACGCCGAGCAGCGTGGTCCAGCGGCTATCCCATTTCGATTCCAGTTCGCCGAACAGGGCGAGGCGCTCGCGTCGGCCGTCGTTGATGTTGATGAAGGTAAGCGGCTCCATCATCATCGAGCCGGGAACGGGCGGCCAGCGGTCGTCGAGCGTGAAGCGGTGGAACTCGTGGCCGATGCGCGCGGTGTGCTGCGACGTCAGGGGTAAGTCCGCCTTCAGGGCATAGCCGATGTCCTCGCCGCGGGTCTTCATCGGCATCGTCCCGGTCTTCTCCGGCGAGAAAAAACCCATTTCATGCTTGACGTCCTGCCAGTACAGCCGCGCTTCGAGCCTGCCCAAGCCCAGCTCGCCCTTGTAGCCGATATTGAGATGGTTGGCGTGATTGCCGACCATGTCCATGTACTGATTGACGAAACCTTGGTAGGGAATGGTCTGGTGCCCCGCTTTGACGGTCAGTGCGTGGCCATCGCCCCGCAAGCCGAAGGTCAGCGCCTGATTGTGGGACTCGTACAGCGTCGAGCGCACCTTGTTGCCGTTGCCGTCTTTGTAGCTGCTGGCGTGATCGACGGCGGCGGTGACGCCGAAGCTCAGACGGTCGCTGCCGATCGCCGCCGCCACGGACCCGGCCGTGCCTCTGCTGACGCTGCGATACGCCGCCGCGACACTTGCTTCGGTGGCGATCTCACCGGCACTGCGGGCGAACAGCGGCGGCCGGGAGGCAACGGTGATCGTGCCGGCGATACTGTCGCCGCCGAGGCTGACCGGCGTGATACCGGCGATGACGCCAAGGCTGGCGACGTTGCTCGGATCGATATAGGAGAGCGACGGATTCATGTGATTGCCGCAGGCCGAGGTAGTCTGCATGCCGTCGATGACAAGCTTGATTCGATCGTCATTGAGGCCGCGAATCACCGGGAGGCTCGACACACCGCCGCCCCTGTAGAGACTGACGCCCGGAATGCCGTCGAGCAGTTGGGCGGCGTCGCCGGAGGCCGGTCGCTTTGCCGCCAGCGCCTCTTCGTCGGCACCGATAGGCGCCGCCCGAACGGCGATTTCTCTCAATACGGTTTCATCGGCCGCGAGCGATGCGGTCACCTGAGCTATTGCCGCCAATGCAAGCGTGATAGGTTTGGTCTTCATCTTTTCTTCCCTACAAGAAGCAGAGCCTTCGGATTACGCCGTGCGGCGGGTCGTCGGTACCGGTGACTCTATGCACTTGTTTTACCGGCACGCAGCGAGTGCAAGCTAGTTGGCATCCGTCGGATCGCTGACGAAGCCGATGCGCACGAGCCCTGCTTTCGCCGCCACCGCCATCACCTGGGCTACGCGTTCGTAATGCACGTGCCGGTCGGCGCGGATGTGCAACTCCGGTTGCGGCTGCCCGCTCGCCGCGGCGCGGAATCGCTCGGGCAGCACGTCGCGCTCGGCCGGCTCGCCGTTCCAGAACAGTGCGCCGTCCTCGCGTATGCCAAGCTCGATGTGATCGGGCTGGGTCAGATTGGGATTGCTCGATGCCTTGGGCAGATCGATCTTCACCGAGTGCGTGAGCAACGGCGCGGTGATGATGAAGATCACCAGCAGCACGAGCATCACGTCCACCAGGGGCACGACGTTGATCTCGGCGTTCGGCGCCTGGTGGTTCTGACTGCGGAAGCTCCCGAGTGCCATGATCGCGCCTCAGTCCGCCGCCTTCATCACCGCGCGCAGGGAGTGCGCGCGCGCACCGCTCGCCACGCTTTCCTCGTGTTCGACGGTAATCAGCGTGATCAGGTCGTGGGCGAAGGCATCGAGGTTGGCAAGCCAGACGCGGTTGCGCCGGGTGAAGAAGTTGTAGGCAAGCACGGCGGGGATGGCGACGGCCAAGCCGAGCGCCGTCATGATCAGTGCTTCACCCACCGGCCCGGCGACCTTGTCCAGCGTGCCCTGACCGGAGAGCCCGATGGCGACCAGGGCGTGATAAATGCCCCACACGGTCCCGAACAGCCCAACGTAGGGCGCCGCCGAACCGGCCGAGGCGAGCAGCGTCAGACCATACTCGACGCGCGCCGTTTCCTGGTCGATCTCGTTGCGCAGTACCCGCGTGACATACTCGTTCAAACCGCCGGCTGCGGCGAGCTTCTGCTTGCCCTCGCGGCCCTTGCGCGCTGCCGCGCAGGCCTCGCGCGCCAGTGACGCGAATGCATTGTCCGCCTTCGAAACCGCGATCAGGTGTGCTGCATCGTCCAGCGAGTCCGAATCCCAGAATCGCTGGAGAAAGGTTTCGGCGCGATGCCGGGTCAGAAAGTCCTGCACCGACTTGGTGATGATCAGGTACCAGCTCGCCGCCGAGAGCGCGAGCAGCAATGCCAGAACGCACCGGCCGAGCATGTCGGTCTGGGCGAGGAAGTGGGCAAACCCCAGGGTCTGTTCCATCGGATCACTCTTGCTGCAAAACAAAGTTGAAGGGTTGCAGGGCCACCGCCCGCACCGGCATGCCGTTGTGCTGAGCAGGCCGACAGCGCCACTGCCGCACTGCGGCAAGCGCGGCATCGTCGAGGCGCTGCACGCCTGACGACTTGTCCACCACGGCGCGCGTGACGGCACCGTGCGCGTCCAGCTCGACACGCAGAACCACGCGCCCCTGTTCGCCCAGGCGCCGGGACATCGCCGGATAAGCCGGTGGCATCCGCTCCGGACAGGTCACTGCGAGTTCCGGCAGGATTGCCGATTTGGGCGGTTCCGCGGCCGGTGGCGCCTGGACAACGGGCGGTTCCGGCGCCGCCACCGGCGCTGGCGCGGGCGGCAGCGCGACGGGTTCGCTCGGTGCCGTAACGGGCGCCTCGACGACCATCTGCTGCGGCGGTGGCTGAGGGGCGCGCGGTTTGGGCAACGGACGCTCCAGCCGGACCTGCTTGGGCGGCTCAGGCTTGGCCGGTTCCTCCGGCGGCGGCTTGGGCGTCAGCAGGCTGACGAACAACGGAACGATTTCACCCCGCTGCACGTCGAGCCGGTGGTGCCATAGGGCGTAGAGCAGGGCGACGTGCAGCGCCACGACACTCGCTGCGCCACTCCAGCTCAGCCGGCGCCGTGCGCGCACACCGGACAGCGAGTCACATGCCATTGTCAACCGTGCGCGGCGACGCGGTGGTGCGGGGGTGCATTCCCAACCCCGTGCAAGCGCAGCGCCTGCGGTAACACGCGCACGCAGGCATTCGCTTCGACCATGCTCGTTTCCTCCCCCTCGGCCCGGACGCGTTGAACGGCGTACCGGTCACTCCGGGCGCGGATTATAGGTAGTGGCAGCGCGGCGTAAAATGCGACACGCTGTCGCACACCATGGAAATGCGCATGAACACTGGCTCTCGGGGCACGCGACAAATCGACGCACCCTCCATTGGCCGGGCCGGCGTAGAATCTGCTGTCCCGTCCCACGGCCATGCAGAGCGCGTCCGTCCTCACGCCCAATCCGCTGCAGCGCCTGGTGTTGCTGCGTTGGATCGAAGTGGCAAGCCAGTTGCTGGTGCTCGCCTTCGCGACGCTGTACCTGCGCATCGAGCTGCCCTTGCCGCCACTGATCGCCGTGAGCGTGGCGCTCGCTGCGTTCAACGTGTTCACCGTCGCCCGGCAGCGGCAGCCCAAGCCCGTGACGGAAACCGAACTGCTCGGGCAACTCGCGGTCGACGTCGTGGCCCTGGCAATCCTGCTGTACTTCAGCGGCGGTGCCACCAACCCGTTCGCGTCGCTCTTCCTGCTGCCGCTCACCATCGCCGCCGCCACGCTGCCGGCGGTGCATGCCTGGGCCATGGCGGCACTCACACTGGGCGCCTACTCGCTGCTCATGGTCGTCAATGTGCCGATGCCACCGCCGAGCAACGAGCTGGCGCAGCTCGACCACTACATCTGCACTGCCACTGGCGTGAAGACCGCCGATCCGGGCGAGACTTTCGGCTTCGGGCTGCATGTGCTAGGCATGTGGCTGAACTTCCTGCTGAGCGCATTGATCGTCGCCTTCTTCGTCGGGCGTATGGCGTCGGCATTGCGCGCCCGGGAGCAGGAGCTGGCGCGGGCGCGCGAGGCGGCGCTGCGCAACGAGCAGATCCTGGCGCTGGGCACGCTCGCCGCCGGTGCCGCTCACCAGCTCGGCACGCCGCTGTCCACCATGGCGGTGGTCATCCGGGAACTGGAGCTTCAGTACGGCAGTAACCTGGAGCTGGCGCCCGATCTTTCGCTGATGCGCCAGCAGATCGACAGTTGCAAAGCCATCCTGTCGCAACTGGTCGATGCCGCCGGTTACACTCGCGGCGAAGACGGCCAAGGGATCGCCCTCGATGCCTATCTTGACCGGATCGTCGACGAGTGGCGCGTGCTCAGACCGGCGGCGAAGGTGACGAAGCACCTCGCGGCAAGTCGGTCCGCGCCGCGCATTCTCGCCGATCGCACCCTGGAATACGCGGTGCTGAATCTCCTGAACAACGCGGCCGACGCCTCACCCGAGGGAGTCGAGGTGTGCGGCACCTGGGACGACAGCCAGTGCACCGTGGACATTCTGGATCGCGGACCCGGTCTCGATGCGTCGGTGGCGCCGCGGATCGGTCAGCCGTTCTACACGACCAAGACCGACCTCGGCGGCATGGGCATCGGCGTGTTCCTGTCCAACGCCACGGTGGAGCGCTACGGCGGCAAAGTGGAGCTGACCAACCGCGAAGGCGGCGGTGCCCGCACCCGTATTCATCTGCCATTGAAGAGGCTGCTGGTGGAACCATGAACGACAGCGATCAGGATCGACCCTCCCTGCTGCTGGTGGACGATGACGACGTGTTCCGCGGTGTGCTCGGCCGCGCCCTGACGCGGCGTGGTTTCGCCGTCACCGCCGCCGCCTCGACGGAGCAGGCGATCGAGCTGGCCACCGACCAACCACCGGAATACGCCGTGGTGGACCTTAAGATGCCGGGAGATTCCGGGCTGACTTTGATCGAAAAGCTGATCGAGCTCGACGCCGAGACGCGTATCGTGATGCTCACGGGCTATGCGAGCATCGCTACTGCCGTCGAGGCGATCAAGCTGGGCGCCACGCATTATCTCGCCAAGCCCGTGGATGCGGACGACGTGGTTGCGGCGCTGCATCGCACGGCGGGCGACTCGTCCCTGCCCGTGAGCGGCGAACCCCTGTCCGTCGACCGGCTGGAATGGGAACACATCCAACGCGTGCTGGCGGAGAATCAGGGCAACATCTCCGCCACCGCTCGCGCGCTGAAGATGCACCGCCGGACTCTGCAGCGCAAGCTGGGCAAGAGGCCGGCGAAGTCGTGAGCGCTGCGGCGCAAGACCAAACTCCAGGGCGCGCCCGCCTCGATAAGTGGCTATGGGCGGCACGATTCTACAAGACGCGAGCTATGGCCGCCGCGGCAGTCGAAGGCGGCAAGGTGCATCTGAACGGCGCCCGGACCAAACCGGCAAAAGAGATCAGGATCGGCAATACGCTTGACATCGGCATCGCCGACATGCACTGGACGATTGTTGTCAGGGCCTTGTCGAGCCAGCGCCGGCCGGCGGCGGAAGCACAAAACCTCTACGAGGAAACAGCGGATAGTCTCGCGCGACGACAGTCGGCGCTGGAGGCGCGGAAGATGCAGGGAGCAGCGCGACCGGCGCTGCGCGGCCGACCGACCAAGCGCGACCGGCGCCGGTTGTCGCGTTTGGACAATGGCGCGATGTGAGCCCGCGCGCGTTCAGTGCAAGGCCCAGCGCCGCTCATCGGCACCCGGGGACGCGAGTATCACCCCGAGGTCGCGCACGAATGCGCCGGTGACGAGAAAAGTCTCGATCTCGCTCGCCATTGCCGAGAGCGACTGCATGTAGAGCAGCAACGCCACGGAACGCGCCTGAGATTCCAGCCAACGGTCGCCGATATTGTCGAACACGGGTCACCTCCGCCGCACACGAACACGGTCATGCCCCTGCTAACGGCATGGAAATGACGAACTGAAGCGTTCCCGTCCGGGCAGTCAGAGGACGTAGCGGGCGAGGTCCTCGCTCTGGGCCAGGTCCTTCAGGCGCGCGTCCACGTAGGCGGCGTCGATGACGAGTGCGGTCTGGCCGGACTTGCCGGCATCGAAGGAGATCTCCTCCAGCAGCTTTTCCATGACGGTATAGAGCCGGCGCGCGCCGATGTTCTCGGTCTTTTCGTTCACCGCGTGGGCGATTTCCGCCAGGCGGCGAATGCCCTCGGGCCGGAATTCCAGCTTCACCTCCTCGGTCTGCAGCAGCGCTTCATACTGGCGCGTCAGGCAGGCGTCGGTGCTGGTGAGGATGCGTTCGAAATCGTCCACCGACAGCGATGACAGCTCGACGCGGATGGGAAAGCGCCCCTGCAGTTCCGGGATGAGGTCGGAGGGCCGGGACAGGTGGAACGCGCCGCTGGCGATGAACAGGATGTGGTCGGTCTTGACCATGCCGTACTTGGTGGAGACGGTGGTGCCCTCGACCAGCGGCAGCAGGTCGCGCTGCACGCCCTGGCGCGAGACGTCCGCGCCGTGCATCTCGGAGCGGCTGGCGATCTTGTCGATCTCGTCGAGGAAGACGATGCCGTTCTGTTCCACCGCGTGCAACGCCTGCGCCTTGATTTCTTCGTCATTGACGAGGCGCGCCGCCTCCTCGTCGCCAATCGCCTTCAACGCGTCCTTGATCTTCATCTTGCGCGACTTGCGACGCCCGGAGCCGATGTTCTGGAACATGCTCTGGATCTGGGAAGTCAGCTCCTCCATCCCCGGCGGGGCGAAAATCTCCATCGAAGTGAGCGGTGTGGCCACCTCGATCTCGATCTCCTTGTCATCGAGTTCGCCCTCGCGCAGCTTCTTGCGGAACTTCTGTCGCGCCACCGATTCCTCGCCGCTCTCGGCGTCGCCATGGAAGCCGAGGCTGCGCGCCGGCGGCAGCAGCGCATCGAGCACGCGATCCTCCGCGGCATCCATGGCGCGATTGCGCACAGCGCGCATCGCCGCTTCGCGCATGTCCTTGATGGCCGTCTCCACCAGATCGCGCACGATGGTGTCCACATCGCGCCCGACATAGCCGACTTCGGTGAACTTGGTCGCTTCGACCTTGATGAACGGCGCGTTGGCGAGCTTGGCCAGACGGCGCGCGATTTCCGTCTTGCCCACGCCGGTCGGGCCGATCATCAGGATGTTCTTGGGCGTGATCTCCGAGCGCAGTGGTTCGGCGACCTGGGTGCGCCGCCAGCGGTTGCGCAAGGCAATGGCCACCGCACGCTTGGCGTTGGCCTGGCCGATGATGTGCTTGTCCAGTTCGTGGACGATTTCCTGGGGGGTCATTTGGGACATGATGGGAAGGACCTTTCACCGCGGAGGATGCAGAGGACGCGGAGGAAAGCTGGCTCCGAACACCTCTGTGTCCTCCGCGTCCTCTGCGGCGAGATTCAATCCAGCGTTTCGATGACGTGGCTCTGGTTGGTGTAGATGCACAGATCGCCGGCGATGGTCAGGGCCTTGCTGACGATGTCGGTGGCGGACAGCTCGGTGTTTTCCAGCAGCGCCCGCGCCGCCGCCTGGGCGTAGGCGCCACCGCTGCCGATGGCAACGATCCCCTGCTCCGGCTCCAGCACGTCGCCCATGCCGGTGATGATGAGCGAGGATTGGCGATCGGCCACGGCCAGCATGGCTTCCAGCCGACGCAGCATGCGATCGGTGCGCCAGTCCTTGGCCAGTTCCACGGCCGCGCGCAGCAGGTGCCCCTGATGCTTGTCGAGCTTGGCCTCGAAGCGCTCGAACAGGGTGAAGGCATCGGCCGTGCCGCCGGCGAATCCGGCCAGGATGCGGTCCTGGTACAGGCGCCTGACCTTGCGCGCGCTGGCCTTGACGACGATATTGCCCAGGGTCACCTGGCCGTCCCCGCCCAGCGCCACGCTGGTAGCGCGCCGTACCGACAGGATAGTGGTTCCGTGGTATTGCTGCATGCTTGCCTCGGGTCGAAAAGCGGTGCTGCCAAGCTTGCCGCAGACGATTGCTGGAGGTCGGGCCGCGCCGGCCCTACACGAAGTCAGTAGTGTACCTGCAACTCACTTGCGCCGTTCGACGCTTGCGATCTGCGTAACACCGATTATGCCGAACAGCGCCGTCACCAGGCTGTTGGCGCCGCAGATGCGGATCGACTTGCCCGTGGCGGCAAGGATGGAAAGCGTGTTCAGCAGCTTTCCAGCATTGATGAAATCCATGCGCCGAAGCTCCGACGCATCCATGACGATGCTCTTGCGCTCCGCGGCATACGTCGTCAGCGCATTGCACAGATCGGCAGTGCTGCCCGTGACATCGCCCTGAAGCCGGTAGGAATCACCCTGTCGCGTGGCGTCCGACGGGCCCGCCGCGGGCGACGCGGTGCCTGGGGCGGTCTTGGGGCGCGCTTCCCAGGAAGGCGGCGAAACCTCGAAATTGACCGCGTACTCAAGCGCCATTTCCTCGAAGCGCTCCTGCTGCCCCTGCCGTTGGTACAACTCCAGCAGCAGCAGCCAGGCCTGCGGCCGGTGCCGGCCATCTTCCTCGATCCTGCGCTCCAGCAGCTCCATCAACGGCATGGGATTGAGAACGATCACCTCCTGTCCGGCGCGCTTGATGTCGGCGAGCGCATCGAGCAACATGGCGCAGCCATCGTTGTCCGCGTCCTGCAGCCGCGCGACATCGACACGCACGCGCTGGCTTTGTCCCGCGATGCGGCGCAGCTGCTCAATCTGGCGCGCACATGCCGCGACGCTCAGACTGCCGTTCAGCGTCACCAGAGGCAGACTGGCCATGCCGGTGCTCTTCGTTGTCGTAGGCGTGCCAATCCAGGTGGGCGGCGATTTCTCGAAGCGAACGACATAGTCCAGCGCCTTGGCCTCGAACGCCTCGCGCTTGCCCGCGATCTGATACAGATCGAAGAGCATCGACCACATCTGTTCGGCACCGGCGCCGACGTACCCTTGGGCAATGACCGCCTCGAGCACGGAGGTCGCTGCCGCGTCATGGCCATTGGCGAAAAGCATGGCAGCCTCGTCGATCGCCGGATGCGGCGCAGAGGACGTGTCCTGGAGCTCCACCGCCATGGACTCGTGAACGCTGGACTGGTTGAACTGGGGATCGACGCTGAACTCCAGCGGCGGCTGATCCTCGACCGGCTTGGGTGCCTCCATCGGTGCGGTCGTGGGCGCAGACTTGGACGCCTCGGCCGGCGGCGTGCGGCCATTGCCGGCTGGCCGAGCAGGCGGCTCCGCCGGCGCGGACGCAGAAACCTTGGCCGTTTGCCGGCCCGTCGGCGCAGGGTCCTTTTTCCCGCCAAACCAGGTCGAGAAAACCACAGTAAGTCGCTGATCGATGGATGGTTAGTTCGCGGATTCGGCTCGAACACAGCCGGGCGGTGAGTGCGAAGGCACTTTTAACACAACGCCCCTTCCAGCGCAATTACGGCGATTTCCGTCCGGAGTTGAGGCGTTGCAGGACGGTACTGACGATTCCCACGGCTACGAGAAGTATGGCACACAGCGGCCCGAAGGGCTGGTCGAGCGCCAGGGCCGCAGCGAAGGCCGCCACGTAGCAGGCGACGCCAACGACAATCGCCAGCGCGAGACCGCCGCGCCAATTCGATCCCCAGCGGTAGGCAATAAAGGGCGGAACAAAAACCAGGGCAAAGGCGCCCATAACGCCGATGCTCGTGGTGGCCAAGGCCAAGGCGCCGGCGATGAGACAATCGAAGGCAAGATGATAGCGGCTCTCCGACAAGCCGCGGGCTCTGAAGAAGTCCGGGAAGAATCGGGCCAGCAGCAGACGCCGGGACAGCAACCGTACTCCCGCCGCCGTGACGAAGAAATAGCCGACCGCCAAGGTCAGTTGCAGTGCGCCGGTGAAATAGAGCTGGCCGTCGAACAGGGCATGGCCCATCTGCTCGGCCACCGGCACGTTGGCTACCACCAGCACGGATGCGCCCCAGCCGAGCAGCATGAGCATGGCATAGCCGGAATCGCCCACCCGCTCGATGGCGCCCTTGGCCAGGGCGGCGGCAAGCGCCGCCATAACCCCGCCGGCCATAAGTGGTGCGCCGACGACCATACCGAGCAACGCGCCCGCGGAGGCGACGTGGGAAAACGCCAGCGCCGCGAGCCATTCGTTGCGCAAACGCAGATACATGCCGAGCAAGGGCAGGATGGCAGCGAACACCAGCCCGGTCAGAAACGGCAGACGGAACAACGGATCGAACAGCAGCGCCGTGTTCATGGCGCCAGTTCGATGACCGAATTGCACACGGCGCGGACGAAGGGCGTGTCGTGGCTGACGATGATCACCGCCAGCGCCGGGTCGAGCCGGTGCAGCACTCCCTGCAGGAAAGCGACGCCCTCGCGGTCGAGGTTGTTGGTCGGCTCGTCGAGCAGCACCACGTCGGCCGGCGCCATGAGACAGGCCCAGAGACGCAGAAACTGCATCTGGCCGCCGCTCAGGCTGCCCAGCCGCTGGCCGAGCTTGGGTCGCAGCCACTCGGGCAAGCCTTTGGCCGAGGCATCGGTCAGGGCGAGCAGTTCCGCGCCACTCAGGGGAATGTCCCGGGCAACATCGAAGCCCTGCTGCTGGTGGGAGATGCGCAGACCGGGAAGCCGCTCGATGCTGCCTTCGAATACGCGCGCCGAGCCCACCAGCGCACGCAGCAGCGTGGACTTGCCGCAGCCGTTCGGGCCGCTGACACCCAGGATGTCGCCCCGGCCAAGGCGGAAGGACACAGGCCCGACCACCGGCTGCACATAGCCGGCGGTCAACCCGGATGCGTGGATCAGGGCGCCCGAATCGCTCACGGCGGACCGTTGCTCAGCGCAGTGCCTTTAGCATACGCGCAATGGTATCGTCGAACAGCCCGAACAGGTCCTTCGCCTCCGGTGTGCCACCGACGGTGAAGGGCAGCACCACGGCCGGAATTCTAGCCCGCTCCTCGATCCACCGCGACGGCGCATCGCTGTGGTAGGCCGAGCGAATCACCATGCGCGCCGGCTGCGTTTTCAGCCGGCCGAGCACGTCCGCCAGGTGGCCGCTGGTGGGCTCCACGCCCGGCTTGGGTTCCAGCGCAGCGACCTCCTTCAAACCCAGCCAGGCGGCGAGGTAGCCATAGGCCCTGTGGTGTACGACCACCGCCACCCCGCTCAGGGGTGCGGCCTGGGACTGCCAGCGCGCTGCGGCTGAGCGCCAGCGCTCGCCGAAGGCGCGGTAGTTCGCCGTGTAGGCCGCTGCGTTCGGCGCGTCCAGCTGCGCCAGACGTGCGGCCAACGCTTCGCCCACTTTGAGGATGTTGCGCGGATCAAGGTGGATATGGGGATTGCCGGCCGGATGCACGTCGCCTTCCGCCCGGTCCAGCTTCGGCGGCACTTCCAGCAGCGTCACGTGCTCGGCCGCTTCGAAGTAGCCGGGCCGGCCGGGCTGCACCCGGGCGTTGCCGGATTCGCGCAGCAGCACCGGCAGCCAGCCCACTTCCAGTTCGGCGCCGGTGGCGACCACCAGATCGGCGCTGCGCACGCGCGCGATGACGGAGGGTTTCGCCTCGATGCGGTGGACATCCTGCAGAGCGTGGGTGGCGGTGAATACCTCGACCTTGTCGCCGCCGATTTCCTGGGCGAGCGCGCCCCATTCGGGAACGGTTGCGACGACGTTGAGCGCCGCACTTGCCGGGAAAGCGCCTGTGAGCCCGAGCAGCGCAAGGATAAATAACAGTCTTCGTGTCATCGTCGCGTTCCTCAGAACTTGTGCGCCCCGTGGGCGCCGAGACTCATGATGTATTGCAGCCACAACTGGTTGTCGGTCGTCCCGAGGGCCGACTTGTCTTGGGCGAGCTGCAGGCGCACGCGCGAGAACTCGCTCGGGCTCCAGTCGACCATCACGGTGTTGCGCTTCGGGTCGTAGGGGGTGAGCAGCGGGAAGTCGGCGGCGGTCAGCACGCCGTTGTTCACCAGGCCGATGTCCACCGTGCCGTAGCGCAGACGGTCGTGCCGCAGGCCGACGCGCCAGGCGGGCATGAACTGATAGACGCCCTGCACGTACCACCCCGACTGGGTCGAGCGATAGGCATCGCTCACCGCGCCCAACAACGCACTGCCGCCGGAATCATCGAAGCCCAGCTCGCCGGTTTCACGTCGGCGGAAATACTCACCCTGGAGTTTGAAGCTGGTGTACTTCGCATTGCCCTCGGGCGCCCATTTCAGGACGAAGTCGGCGATGGTCGTGCGGCTCTTGCCGGAAAAGGCATTCACCGTCGCGCCACCAAGAGAATCCGTGTCCTCGTAGGCGCGATCGCGCGGGCTGGCATTGACCTGGGACAGTCCGGCGCGCCAATTGGCGCTGGTGCCGATGTCGCCGCCGACGCGGGCGAAGAACGCACCCAGCGTCGTGCCGTTCTTGTTGCGGTCGGTGGACGGAAAAGCGCCGCCACGGGCCGCCTCGGCACCCAACTCGACGTAGATGTCGGTGGGCGCCACCCACTTGATCTGCACCCCATCGTTGCCCAGCTGGTTGCCGAAGAATGCCTTGTACGGCAGAGGCGCGTCGGCGAAGTCCCAGACGTGGGCGTGCTGCTCGTTCAGGTAGCCGATGCCGGAGAAGAAACGGCCGCCCTTGAGGGTCACGCCGCCGCCCAGCGCCAGGGTCTGGATATAGGCCTCCTCCACCTCGACTTCGTTCTCCGGCGTCATGGCTGCCGTGAAATGGCCGCGAAACCAGGGATCGATGTTCGCCGAGATGTTCAGCTCCGACTCGCCCAGGCTGAAACTGCGCGGCGCCGGTCCAACCTCGCCCAGCGACGGCGCGAATCCGGTGATCTGGAAGCTGTTCGGGTCGCGCGACAGGCGCGTGTACTTGCCGTCGAGGATGACCGACACCGCCGGATTGAAGGCGGAGTCCGACGCAGGCCGTGCGCCCGGCTGCGGCGCCGCGCTGCGCGTTTGGGCGGCGCCCTGCTCCGTCTTGGCGGCGCTCGCTTCCGCCTGCGCCAGGCGCTTCTCGAGGTTTTCGATTCTCTGTTCGTAGGATTGCTTCAACTGACGGAGCTGCTCGCGCAGCTCCTGGATGTCGGCGTCCGATGCCGCGGCGACGGTGAACGGAAACGCAAGCGCCAACGACGACACAATGGTATGCAGTGGCAAACGTGCCATGAGTTCTCTCCAGTGCAATGGGAAATGGCGCCGCGGCTCAATTGCCGGTGCGGCGCAATTCGATGGGATGCTTCAGACGGAACGGGGCGGCGCGCGGCTGTCGAACTGGCGGGCTGGCGCAACGACGACGCCGGCCGATGGCATGACGCACGCAAGTGCGGGCGCGGTCTGCGGCGGCGCGCAAGACTGTGACGTCGCCAGCGGCGCGTCCAGCGCGGAATAGGCCAGGCATTCGTGACAGCGATGACCGAGCCGCTCGCCTTCATCCTCCTCCCCTTGTGCTGCACCCGCACCAGCGACCTGGCCGGGCAAATGCGACAGGGCATGGGCGATGGCCGCGTGCTGGCCAAAGAGCAGACTCAGCGCCAGCAGCAGAACAGGCAGGATGGACGGACGTCGAGGTGTCATGAATGCCGCGACTCGAAAGGCGCGATGGATTTTAGGCGTTGCCCACCTGACAGAGCAAGCCCTTGAGGTACTCACCCTCGGGAAACGAGAGCGCCACCGGATGGTCGGCACCGCCGCCCAAGTGACGCAGGATGCGCCCGGTAACACCGGCATCGAGGGCTGCGCCGGCGACGATCTTCTGGAACAGCTCGCGCGAGATGCCGCCGGAGCAGGAGAAGCTCATCAGCAGCCCGCCGCTGGTCAGCAGCTTGAACGCCAGGAGGTTGATGTCCTTGTAGGCGCGCGCCGCCCGTTCGACATGAGCAGCAGTGGGCGCAAACTTTGGCGGATCGAGCACGATCAGGTCGAAGCGCCGTCCCTGGTCGCGCAGGCGTCGCAACGTGGCGAACACGTCGGCTTCGAGCCACTCGCAGTGCCCGTCGGCCACGCCGTTCAGCTCTGCATTGCGGCGCGCGATCGCCAGCGCTTGCGCCGAGCTGTCGATGGACAGCACCAAGCAGGCGCCACCCTTCGCCGCCTGCAGGCTGAAGCCACCGCTGTAGCAGAAGCAATTGAGGACCGTACGCCCCGCCGCCAGTTCGCCAAGCAGGCGCCGGTTGTCGCGCTGGTCGAGGTAAAAGCCGGTCTTGTGGCCGCCCACGACATCGACCTCGTAGCGCAGTCCGCGCTCCTCGATGACGAGGTGATCGGGAAGACGACCGCGCAGCAGGCCGGCGCGCTCCGGCAGGCCTTCGAGGCCGCGCACCTCGCCGTCGGAGCGTTCGTACACGCAGGCGCAGCCGGTGCGCGCCTGGAGCGCATCGACCAGCGGCCCGCGCCAGGTCTCCGCCCCGGCGCTGGTGAGCTGGATGACGAGGGTGTCAGCGTAACGATCCGCCACCACCCCCGGCAGGCCATCGGATTCGCCGTGCACCAGGCGCAGTGCCGGCAAGTCGCGCAGTTCGGGCAGCGCCTGGCGGCGGGCGATGGCGGCGGCAATGCGATTGCGGAAGAACGCCTCGTCGATGACATCCGGTTGCTCGAAACTCCAAGCCCGCGCCTGGATCTGCGACGTCGGACTCCAGGCGGCATGGGCAAGGAAGCGGCCGTCGGCGGCATGCACCGCGACCGTCTCGCCGGATGCCGGATCGCCGATGCAGCGCTCGATGGCGCCCGAGAACACCCAGGGATGGCGGCGCAGCAGGGATTTCTCGCGACCAGGTTTGAGAATCAGGCGAGGCATGCGGGACTTACCACGAAGGACGCGGAGAATACCAAGAGAAACATCAACGACCCGCTGCGCATGGCGGCGCCCCGTCGCCGGGGCTCTTGGTGTCCTTGGTGGTGATCAACTTTTCTTCTTAGCCCGCGGATGGGCCGCGTCATAGACCTTGGCAAGATGCTGAAAGTCCAGATGCGTATAAACCTGCGTCGTGCCGATGTCGGCATGGCCGAGCATCTCCTGCACCGCGCGCAGATCGCCGCTGGACTGCAACACGTGGGAGGCGAAAGAATGCCGCAGCACGTGAGGATGCACCCGGGCGCTCAGACCGCGTTTGATTGCCCAGCGCTGCAGGCGCGCCTGCACCATGCGCGGCGACAGTCGCCAGCCGCGCTGGCTGACGAACAGCGCCGGTTCCCCGGGCCGGGCGAGCGCACCCCGCGCCTCCAACCAGGTCGAGAGCGCTTCGCGTGCCTTTTCGCCGACGGGGACGAGGCGCGTCTTGTTTCGTTTGCCGGTGACGGTCACCTCGCCCGCCGCCAGATCGAGGCCGCCGCCGCAGTCCAGGCTCACCAGCTCGGCCAGGCGCAACCCCGACGAGTAGAACAGCTCGAACATGGCCCGGTCGCGCAGTTCCAGAACGCCGTCGCTCGGCGCATCGAGCAACGTTTGCGCCTGATCGGGGGAGAGCACCGTCGGCAGCGAACGTTTGGCCTTGGGCGCGCGCACCGTCTGGCAGGGATTGTGGTCCACGCCGCGGTGCCGGGCCAGCCAGCGGTAGAAGCCGCGCCAGGCGGAAATTGTGCGCGCCAGCGAGCGCCCACCGAGACCCTTGGCATGCAGCCGGGCAACGCAGCGACGGATGTCCTGAACCGTCATCGCATCGAGCGGCGTGTCGCCCGTTTGGGCCAGCAACGCGTCGATGTCACGCCGGTAGCCCTGCAGCGTGTGCGGGCTCAGGCGCCGCTGGTGGGCAAGCTCGTCGAGATAGGCGCGCGCCGCAACGCGCGCCGCTTCGCCTGCCAGTCCTTGCGCCTCGGCCATGATCAGCGCATTGCGCCGGCGGGCTCAGGGCATGCCGCGCCACAGCGCGGCCGCGGCCAGCTCGCCAATGCGCACGAGATAGATGGTACCCATCTCCGGATAGAAGCGCTCGGGATCTTCGCTGCCCAACGCGAGCATGCCAAAAGTTTCTTCCTCGTGCCGCAGGGCGACCAATGCCAGCGAACGGGCGCTACCGCCGGCCTGCCCGAACCAGGATGCCGCTTCCTGTCCGGCGGCGGCGCCGCAGTAGGGATGGGCAAGGCCGGCGGCAAGAATCTGCGTCTGTTCGCTCACCGGCTGGAACTCGGCGCCCTCGCCCGGCTCCTGGGCCTTCCATAGGCGCAATGCCACCAACGGCACGGAAAAGTCTTCGCGCAGATGGAAGTACAGGGTGCGCAGCACCTCCGCCTGGTCGAGCGCCGCCAGCAGCCCCACCGACAGGCGGTGCACCTTCTCCCCGATGGCATCGTTCTCCTCGCCAAAGCGGATGAATTCCGCCAGCTTCGATTCCAGCTGCCTGGACTTCTCGCGCAGCGTCACGATCTGCCGTTCGGTGATCGAGATGGCACGGCCGCCGTGCGGATGCGGGATATACAGGTGCGCCAGCAGATCGGCGTATTCCTCGAAGAACTGCGGGTTGTCCTGCAGGTAGCGCGCTACGTCATCCGATTTCATCTGTCATCCTTTCCGGATCGTTCTCGTCTCGCCCGGTGCGCCGGACCGCTAGATCTCGACCTCGCCGTGGAACACGGTCGTCGCCGGTCCCGTCATCGTCACCGGCCGACCTGGACCTTGCCAGGCGATGGTCAGCTCGCCGCCCCGGGTCGTCACCCGCACCGGCGAATCGAGCAGACCGCGGGCGATGCCCGTCGCCACGGCAGCGCACGCGCCCGTGCCGCAGGCAAGCGTCTCCCCAGCGCCGCGCTCGAACACCCGCAAGCGAATGGCATGGCGATCGACCACTTCCATGTAACCGGCATTGACGCGCCGGGGAAAGCGCGGGTGACGCTCGATGGCCTCGCCCTGCGAGAGCACCGGTGCCGTCGCGACATCGGCAACCACCTGCACGGCGTGGGGATTGCCCATGGAAACGACCGTAATGCCCACCGTGGCGCCGTCCACTTCCAGTTCCTGCACCACTTCGGGACTTTCGCTGACGAAGGGCACGCGCGCCGGCTCGAAGTCCGGCACACCCATGTCCACCGTCACCTCGCCGTTGTTCTCCAGCCGCGGGGTGATGATGCCGCCGCGCGTCTCGACGCGGATTTCACGCTTGTCGGTCAGCCCCTGTTCGCGCACGAAGCGCACAAAGCAGCGCGCGCCATTGCCACACTGCTCCACCTCCTCGCCGTCGGCATTAAAGATGCGGTAGCGAAAATCCGTGTCCGCACGTGTTGCCCGCTCGACGATCAATATCTGATCGCAACCGACGCCAAAGTGGCGATCGGCCAGGGCGCGCGCCTGCTGAGCACTGAGTTCGACTGGCTGCCGGGTGGCATCGATGACGACGAAGTCATTGCCCAGTCCGTGCATCTTGGTGAATCGCAGCTTCATGCGTGACTGGCGCATAGCCCCATGTAGTCACGCAGAATGCAGCGATCCATGACGACCGCGATGCCGTGGCCGCGTGCGCGGCGCGCCGCCGGCTCGTTCACGATGCCGTCCTGCAGCCACAGGCGCTTGACGCCCAGCTGCACGCAGGCGTCCACAATTTCGTCCACGTACTCGGCAGCGCGAAAGACGTTCACCAGATCGATGGGCTCCGGCACATCCGTGAGTTTCGCGTAGGCGCGCTCGCCGAGCACCTCGGTCACTGCCGGCCGCACCGGGATGATGCGGTAGCCGAGAGCTTGCATGGCGCGGGCGATGCGGTGGCTGGGACGCGCCGCCCGCGGCGACAGCCCGACCACGGCGATGGTCTTCGCCTCGCGCAGCATGGCGCACAGCTGATCGTCGTCGGGGTTTTCAAACATCGGGCAATCTTACCGCAGATGTCTCAATAAACCGGCGGGTCGCCCAAGGGCCGGGTCTTGAAGCGCCGATGCACCCAGTAATATTGCTCGGGCATGGCCAGCACGCAGCGCTCGATGTAGTCGTTCATGTAGCGCGTGTCCGCTTCGATGCTCGCGCCGGGGAAGTCGGTCCACGCTTCGTGGATCTCCAGCGCGTAGCCTGCGCCGCCGGGCAGCATGTGGGCGATGCAGGGCAGAACCCGGGCGCCGGTCATGCGCGCCAGCCGCGAGACGCCGGGGATGGTCGCAGCCGGCACGCCGAAGAAGGGCACGAACAGGGCATCGCGCGGCCCATAGTCCATGTCCGGCAGGTAGTACAACGGGCGCCCCTCGCGCAGCGCGCGGATGATCGGGCGCATGCCCTCCTGCCGGGAGAGGATGAACTGGTCGCCGAAACGCGTGCGGCCATGGTAGAGCAGCCTGTTGATGACGGGGTCCTTCTGGTTCGAGTAAACGCTGGCGGCGTTGATCTCCAGCGCCAGGCGCGTGGCACAGACATCGAGGCCGACAAAATGGGGAACCAGCAGGATGAGCGGCGTGCCCTCCAGCGCGCGAAGGCGCTCCAGCCCTTCGATGCGCACCAGGCGGCGGATGCGCGACGCGCTGGCGAACCAGCACAGGCTGCGCTCCAGCAGGCTGCGGCCCACCGCCTGCAGGTGCCGCCGCGCCAGGCGCGTGCGTTCCTCTTCGGCCATGTCCGGGAAACAAAGACGCAGATTGGTCAGTACGATGTTTCGGCGCTGCCGCGCCAAGGCGAAAAACGCCAGCCCCAGCAGCCGGCCGAGCTGCGCGAGCAAGCCCATCGGCAGCCAGTGCAACAGCCACAGCACGGCAACGGCGACGCGTGTCAGCATCGGCTGCCCCTCACCCGCCGTCGGCGGGGGCAGGTGCCCCGGCCGGCCGCTTGTAACGATTGTAGCCCCAGAGATATTGCTCGGGACAGCGACGTATCAGCTCTTCGATGCAGCGGTTGATTGCCGCCGCCCGCTCCTCGACGGTGCCGGTAATGGGCAGCGGCGGCGCAACGAAATGCACATGGAATCCACGCCCGCCGGGCAGGCGCTCGCCGAAGACGAACAGCACGCTCACGTCCCGGACCTCACTCAGGCGCGCGCCGAGGGTCATGGTGTAGGCCGGCTTGCCGAAGAATTCGACCCAGGCGCCCTCGCCCTTGCCCGGCACTTGGTCTGGCAGTAGTCCGATCGCCTCGCCGTGCTTGAGCGCGCGCATGAGCAGGCGTACGCCACCGACGTCGGCCCGGGCTAGCTTGACGTTGCCGCGTCCGCGGCCCGCCTCGATCAGGGGCTGCAGCCACTGCTGGCGGGGCGGACGGTAGAGCACGGTGATCGGCGCATCCTTGGCGAGATACTGGGCCGTGATCTCGAAGCAGCCCAAATGGGGGGTGAAGAAAATGATGCCTTCGCCGCGGCCGCGCGCCGCCTGTACCAGTTCCCAGCCGCTCACCTGAGCCACCGACTGAAGCGCCTGCTCCTGGGGTCGATGCCAGATCCAAAGCGGCTCCAGGGCCTGGCACCCGGCGTGGCCGGCGGCGGCGTGGCGCAGGGCCGATACGGGTTTGCCGGGATATGCCAGCGCGAGATTCTCCCGCAGGTGTCGGCGGTAGGTCGCGGAAAAACCGTAAGCCAGCCAGCCCAGCGCCGCACCCAGGGCCTGCAACAAGCGCAGCGGCAGAGCGGACAACAGGCGCACGAGTAAAGACATTGGTTTGACCCGCGAAGAATCAAAAGCTTATAATTATCGCTCCGCCGAGTTAATCAGGACAACTTGCAGGGCGGCCAGCCGGTACCGGCTGTCAAATTCTGCTAAAGCGTCGCCTGCTCGAATTCCCGGGGCCGGTCACGCCGGACCGTAACGGGAATGCACAGCGAGCAGGAAAACAATGTCTGACTATCTCTTCAGTTCCGAATCCGTATCCGAGGGCCATCCGGACAAGGTGGCCGACCAGATCTCCGACGCCGTCCTCGACGCCATCCTGGCGCAGGATCCGCGCGGGCGCGTCGCCTGCGAGACGCTGGTGAGCACCGGCTTGGTCGTCATCTCCGGCGAGATCACGACCAGCGCCCACATCAATTACATGGAGATCGCCCGCGACACCATCCGCCGCATCGGCTACGACTCGTCCGAAATCGGCTTCGACTACAAGTCCTGCGCCGTGCTGACGGCGATCAACCGCCAATCACCCGATATCGCCCAGGGCGTCAACGAGGGCCAAGGGCTGGATTTGGATCAGGGCGCCGGCGACCAAGGCCTGATGTTCGGTTACGCCTGCAACGAGACGCCGCAATTGATGCCGCTGCCGATCTACTACGCGCACCGCATCATGCAGCGGCAATCGGAACTGCGGCGCGACGGCCGGCTGCCCTGGCTGCGCCCCGATGCCAAGTCCCAGCTCACCGTGCGCTATATCGACGGCAAGCCGGTGGCGATCGACACCGTGGTCGTGTCCACCCAGCACAACCCCGAGGTTTCGCACACCCAGGTCTCCGAGGCCGTGATCGAGCAGATCATCAAGCCGGTGCTGCCCAAGGAGCTGCTGCAAGGCAACGTGCGCTACCTGATCAATCCGACAGGGCGCTTCGTCATCGGCGGCCCGCACGGCGATTGCGGCCTGACCGGGCGCAAGATCATCGTGGACACCTACGGCGGCGCCGCCCGCCACGGCGGCGGCGCGTTCTCGGGCAAGGACCCGTCGAAGGTGGACCGCTCCGGCGCCTACGCCTGCCGCTACGTGGCGAAGAACGTCGTCGCCGCCGGCCTGGCCGACAAGTGCGAGGTGCAGGTCGCCTATGCCATCGGCGTGGCGAAACCGGTGTCGCTCATGGTCAACACGTTCGGCACGGGCCGCATCGCCGACGAGCGTATCGTCGAGCTGATCAGCCGTCACTTCGACCTGCGTCCCAAGGCCATCATCCAGACGCTCGACCTGCTGCGCCCGATCTACAGCAAGACCGCCGCCTACGGCCACTTCGGCCGCGAGGAGCCGGAGTTCACGTGGGAGCGGACGGACAAGGCGCAGGCCCTCGCCGCCGACGCCGGAGTGAGGCAGCCGGCGATCGCGTGATCGGTCACTGCGGCGGCCCGGGATTGGCCTATAATCCCGGCCGCTGAGGAGCGTTGCAACCCGACCGCGGTCGGGCCAGGCTCAGCACGAGAACAACGGCGCTCGCATCGGAAACGGTGCGAGCGCTTTTTCTTTCTGCCCCCGCCGAGGGGCGCTGCAGCCGGCGCGGTCGCACGCCCGCCGGCGAGGCTCGGCGGAGCGGTGGACCCGACGGTCCAACGGCGCCCGCTCGTCACGGAGCTTGCAAATGAGCGCAGTCCCGCAACCGAAACAGGACTTCCGCGTCGCCGACCTCTCGCTCGCCGACTGGGGAAGGAAGGAGATCCGCATCGCCGAGACGGAGATGCCCGGCCTGATGGCGATCCGCGAGGAGTACGCCGCGCAGCAGCCGCTGAAGGGCGCGCGCATCACCGGCTCGCTGCACATGACCATCCAGACCGCGGTGCTGATCGAGACGCTGCAGGCGCTCGGCGCGCAGGTGCGCTGGGCCTCGTGCAACATCTTCTCGACCCAGGACCACGCCGCCGCGGCGATCGCCGCGCAGGGCACGCCGGTGTTCGCGTACAAGGGCGAGTCGCTCGAGGAGTACTGGGAGTTCACGCACCGCATCTTCGAGTGGCCGGACGGCGCCTTCTCGAACATGATCCTCGACGACGGCNNCTACGGCCACTTCGGCCGCGACGAACCCGAATTCACCTGGGAAAGCAGCGATAAGGCATCGGGCCTTAGGGCCGATGCCGGCCTGTAGGGCCGCCCGCGCCCGGCGCGGTTATCGGTACTTCGGCGCAGGCTGACCTCGCGCCAGCGAAGTTGAGGTACACAGCACCGGCCGTAGCCAAAAAATGCCCTGGATAGTGCATCGGCCCGCCCGGGCCGATGCATGTTTTCGCCCGCCGAGCATGTTCGCGGTCTGCCCGCCGGGCGACCGATCGGCTAAACTCCCAAGTCATGCCAACCGAATACCCACGCCCGCGATGACCGCCGATCCGGCAAGGGCCCCTGGAAGAAGCGCCTGCCCCAGCTCCTCGACACCCTCGTGGCGCTGGGCCGCGCGCGCTGGAAGACGGACGCTGGATGGGGTAAGTTGCGCGAAGACGTTAACGGAGCATGGCCATGAAAACCAGTGATCTGATCGATGAAGCGGTTTCCCTGCCGCTGGAAGAGCGGGCGAGGGTGGTGGACACCCTGCTTCAAAGCCTCAATCCGCCGGATGAGGCGGCGGCCGCCGCCTGGCTGGAGATGGCCCGGCGGCGCCTCGCCGAACTGCGCTCCGGCGCGGTCACGCCGGTCGACGGTGAGCAAGTCTTCGCCCGCATCCGCGACCGCTACGGCGCATGATTTTCTCGTTTCACCCGGAGGCCGAGGAGGAATTCGAGGCCGCCGTGACATGGTACGAGGAGCGGGAAACTGGCTTGGGTCTGGACTTCGCGGCCGAGGTGCGAGAGGCGATCCGGCTGGCGCAGTCGATGCCTCTGGCCTGGCCCCGGATGGCGGAGAACGTCCGGCGCATTCTGGTCCACCGCTTTCCCTACGGCTTGCTGTATTCGATCGACAACGACCGGCTCCAAATTCTTGCCGTCGTGCACTTGCGACGCCAGCCCGGGTACTGGCGAAAACGCGCCCCTTTCTCGAAGTAGGATATCGCCCCCGGCTCACCGCCCGGCCTAGTCTTTTGTCATCGTCGCAACGGTCAATCCATTATTGAGAGAGGCCGCGCTGTTCGACGAATTGCTGCGCTGCATCTCCAGTCGGCAACGCCGCGGCGCGCGCTAGCGGTTCTGCGGCTGTCGGACGCAGGGCCAATCGCTGGTTGGCGCCCTGCAAGCGTGTGAGACGACGCATGCGGGCGTAATCCTCAGGCCGGTTTCCTTCCGCCCTAAAGCTTTTCCCCCTCACTTCCGTTAATCGGCGAGGTTCCCGAAAACGTATTGCTTCGCCAATTCCCATGCTGAAACGCATACCCGTTGAGCAGCTACGCACCGGCATGTACTTGCAGGAGCTGTGCGGCTCGTGGCTCGAACATCCGTTCTGGCGCAGCTCCTTTCTGCTCGCCAATCCCCAGGACATCGCCAAGCTGCGCGACAGCAGCGTGCGTGAGGTGCTGATCGACACGGCCAAAGGTGACGATGTCGAGATCGCGCTCGCCGACGCCGGCGAGGACGCGGCACCCCGTGCCGAGGAGCCGCAAGCCGTCGTCGCCGCGAGCGGGCCTGCGCCCGTCGAACGCGTCGGCGCGGACGAGGAGATCGAGCGCGCTGCGCGCATCTGCGCCAAGTCCAAGGCGGCAGTGGTGTCCATGTTTCGCGAAGCGCGCATGGGCAAGGTGATCGATGCGGATGACTGCGCGCCCCTGGTGGAAGAGATTTCCAATTCGGTCATGCGCAATCCGGGCGCGCTGATCAGCCTGGCGCGCCTGAAGACGGCGGACGATTACACCTACATGCATTCCGTCGCCGTGTGCGCGCTGATGATCGCGCTGGCCCGCCAGCTCGGGCTGGACGAGGCGCAGACGCGCGAAGCAGGCATGGCCGGGCTGCTCCATGACGTCGGCAAAATGGCGATCGAGCCGGAAATCCTTAACAAGCCGGGCAAGCTGACCGATCAGGAATTCGTCGCCGTCAAGCGCCACCCGGAGGAAGGTCATCGCATTTTGGCGGAGAGCCGCGGCGTGGGGGAAATCGCGCTGGATGTGTGTCTGCACCACCACGAGAAAATGGATGGCAGCGGCTATCCGCACCGCCTGCCGGGCGAGAAGATCAGCCTCTTTGCCAAGATGGGAGCGGTGTGCGACGTCTATGATGCCATCACCTCCAACCGCCCCTACAAGGCGGGCTGGGATCCGGCCGAATCGCTGCGCAAAATGACTGAATGGAGCAACGGCCACTTCGATCCGGTGATTTTCCAGGCCTTCGTCAAGAGCGTGGGCATCTACCCCGTCGGTTCGCTGGTGCGGCTGAAGTCGGGGCGGCTCGGCGTCGTCGTCGATCAGACCGGGAAGTCGCTCCTGACGCCGAAGGTCAAGGTGTTCTTTTCCACCCGTTCCAATGCGCGCATCCCCGCGGAGGTGCTCGATCTGTCCTCCCGTCTCGCCAACGACAAGATCATCGCCCGCGAAGACCCGGAACGCTGGAAGTTCCCCGACCTGAACGAGCTTTGGGGTGCGGTGGCGTTGTAAGGTTGAAAAAACCTAGTAAAATAGTCGGAAAAAATAAGCATTACCAACCGAGAGGCAAAGGAGAACATCATGCTGTGTCTGCAACAGTGCATCGATCTGTGCGACCTCACGCCGGACGAGGGCCGGCTCCTCGCGGAGCGCATGTCCATGTCCGAGATCATCGCCGCCCAGGCGCAATGTCCGCGAAAACGTGATGCGGCGGAGGCGGACACGACCGATGAGGACGCCGATATCGCCTGCGAACTGCTGGCGCAGGTGCGCACCGCGGAAAGCTTCGACGACCTTCGCTTGGCCGCTCTGCGCTACCGGGCCTATTCGCTGGCCCGCGCCGCCGCCCGGGGCTGAGGGCAGCGGCGCGGCCGACGGCACGGACGCCGAGCAACAGCACCGCGCTGGCATCGCGAACCAACATCCGCTAGTATTTCCGCCTCGCACCGAGGAGCGTTGCAAGGGGCCCGTGGGGCCTCCCAGGCTCGGTGCAGCCAGCCCGAAGCGGGCGGCTCTATTCTGCAACGGCGCTCACCTGAACCCGTGCCGCGCACGGGATGCCGGGTGAGAGCATCCCTGCCGGCCACCGTGATGGAGTTGGGTATGAACACAGTGGCTGATCTCAAACAGGACTTCCGCGTCGCCGACCTTGCGCTCGCCGACTGGGGCCGCAAGGAAATACGCATTGCCGAGACCGAGATGCCCGGGCTCATGGCCATCCGCGAGGAATTCGCCAGGAACCGAGCGCTGCAGGGCGCGCGCATCAGCGGCTCACTGCACATGACCATTCAGACGGCAGTGCTCATCGAAACCCTGCAGGCCCTCGGCGCCCAGGTGCGCTGGGCCTCGTGCAACATCTTCTCGACCCAGGATCACGCCGCGGCGGCGATCGCGGCCGGCGGCACCGCGGTGTTCGCGCGCAAGGGTGAATCCCTGGAAGAGTACTGGGACTACACCCACCGCATTTTTGAGTGGCCGGACGGCGGCTTCTCGAACATGATCCTGGACGACGGCGGCGACGCCACGCTGCTGCTGCACCTCGGCGCCAAGGCCGAGAAGGACATCGGCGTCCTGGCCAAGCCCGGCAGCGAAGAAGAGCGGATTCTGTTCGCCGCCATCAAGGCCAAGCTCACCACGGACAAGACCTGGTACTCGACGCGCCTCGCCCAGATCAAGGGCGTGACCGAGGAGACCACCACCGGCGTGCATCGTCTCTACCAGATGCACGAGAAGGGCGACCTGAAGATCCCGGCCATCAACGTCAACGATTCGGTCACCAAGTCGAAGTTCGACAACCTCTACGGCTGCCGCGAGTCGCT
>JRYJ01000450.1_pt1 | contig 39182 bp, 33 predicted proteins | sample 235371 | NCBI WGS metagenome assembly JRYJ01 (sample SAMN03074219, study PRJNA261477) | activated sludge metagenome | biome: Wastewater Treatment Plant; feature: Wastewater; material: Activated sludge; isolation source: activated biomass of a wastewater treatment plant treating hydrocarbon... ... | reverse complement strand
GTCGCAATAGGCCTTCTTGACGACGATGCTGCCCTTGGCCAGCAGGCGCTCGAGGATGGGCTTGATGTCGAATTTTTCGTACTTGGCGTCGCGCACGCCGAGGGCGATGTTCTCGAAATCGCAGAAAAGCGCCATGCTGGCGGTGTCGGCGGGTGCGGCCATGTGAATCTCCCGGAATAAGTTGCCCGGCAGTATACCGCCCGCCTCAGGCGGTGGCCCGCAGGCCGGCGAAATAGGTGTCGATGGCGGCGACGCCGTAGTCGGCCAGGGGAAAGAGCTTGTGGTCGAGGGTCCAATTCACCACCAGGCCGTCGACCACCGCCATCACCCCCACGGCGGCTCGGCGTGGATCGACCTTGGGCGACAGGTAGCCGCGCTCGATGGCCAGGCGGATGGCGTCCTCGTTGATGGACAGGTAGCGGTTGCCGCATTCTAGGTGATTGTCGCGGCTGGTGGCCATTTCGCCCACGTACTCGCACTTGTGCCAGCTGATTTCCAGCACCCGCAGGTATTGCGGCTCGGCGGCCACCCGCTCGATGAAATAGACGGCCAGGTCGCGCAACATCTGCAGAGGGTCGTCCGCCGGCTGGGCAAGGACCTCCGCCAGCTTGGCCTCGAGGGGATCGAACACCCGCTCGATCATGGCGTCGAAGAGGTCGGCCTTGTTCTTGAAATGCCAGTAGATGGCGCCCCGCGTCACCCCCGCCGCCGTGGCGATTTCCGCCAGGGAAGTGCGGGCGACGCCCCGTTCCCGGAAGACCCGTTCCGCCGCGTCAAGGATGGCGTGGCGGGTTTCCTGCGCCTCCTCCTTGGTCTTACGAACCATCGCCTGTTGTCTCCGTCATAGTTTCATCGTGCTATCAAAACATTATAGCGCAGCTTTACATACATGCATGACTGTATGTAATATGTCGGCACATTGCCAGATCACCGCTGCCCCAGCCCCAGGAGAATCCCCATGCCCCGCTTTGCCCTCCTCTTTCGCCGCCCTCTGCTTCCGGTCTCCCTGATCGCCCTGGCCGTCGCCGCCTGCGGCCAGGGCCAGGGCGGCCCCGGCCAAGCCGGCTTCGGCGGCCCGGTACCGGTGAGCGTGGTGGCGGTACAGCCGGAATCCTTCCCCGTCGCCCTGGAATACGCCGCCCAGACCCTGGGCTCCCGGGAAGTGGAAGTGCGGGCCCGCGTCACCGGCATCCTGGAGAAGCGCAACTACAAGGAAGGTGGCCTGGTCAAGGCCGGCCAGTCCCTGTTCACCATCGACCCCGCTCCCTTCCAGGCCGCCGTCGCCAAGGCGGAAGCCGACGTGGCCGCCGCCGAGGCCCGCCACGCCCAGGCCAAGCGCGACGCCGGACGCTTGCAGCCCCTGCTGGCCACCAAGGCCATCAGCCAGAAGGAGTACGACGACGCCACCTCTGGCGAGGCCATCGCCGCTGCCGACCTGCAGGCGGCCCGGGCCCGGCTCAAGGAAGCCCGCCTCAATCTCGGCTGGACCCGGGTCGAATCGCCGATCGCCGGCGTCGCCAGCCGGGCGCTGAAATCCGAAGGCTCGCTGGTCTCCGGCCCCGACGTGCTGCTCACCACCGTTTCCCAGACGGACCCGATGCACGTGCTGTTCGGCATCGCCGACAACGAGCGCCTGAAGCTGCGCCACGAGGCCGAGGCCGGGCGCCTGCGCTGGCCGGCCGGCGGGCGCTTCACGGTCACCGTCAAACTGGCCGACGGCAGCGAGTACAGCAAGACCGGCGCCACCGACTTCGCCGACGTGCGCGTTTCCCGCGACACCGGCACCAGCGAGATGCGGGCCGAGATTCCCAACCCCGACCTCGTCCTCAAGCCCGGCCAATTCGTCCGCGTCAAACTGACCGGCGCCACCCGCGACGGCGCCTTCCGCATCCCCCAGCGGGCGGTGCTGGAAGGCCCCCAGGGCAAGTTCGTCTTCGTCGTCGGCAAGGAGAACAAGGCCGACATGAAGAAGGTCGAGGTGGCCGAGTGGACCGGCGGCGACATCGTCGTCACCGCCGGGCTCACCGCCGGCGACCAGGTGATCGTGGACGGCGTCCTCAAGCTGGGCCCCGGCGCCCCCGTGCAGGCGACGCCGCTCAAGGACGCCCAGGCCACTGCGGCACCTGCCGCCACGGCGCCGACCCAAGCCAAGCAGGGGAGCTAAACCGCCATGTTCTCCCGCTTCTTCATCGACCGGCCGATCTTCGCCATGGTGATTTCGATCTTCATCGTCATCGCCGGCCTGGCGGCCATGCGCAACCTGCCCATCGCCCAGTACCCGGAAATCGCCCCGCCCCAGGTGCTGGTCGCCGCCACCTACCCCGGCGCCTCGGCGGAAGTGCTGGAAAAGACCGTCGCCGCGCCGCTGGAAACCCAGATCAACGGCGTCGAGGGCATGATCTACATGAATTCGACGGCGGCCTCCAACGGCCGCGTCGAGCTCTACGTCACCTTCGAGATCGGCACCAACATCGACCAGGCGGTGATCAACGTCAATAACCGGGTCAAGCAGGCCGAGGCCCGGCTGCCCCAGGAAGTCCGCCGCCAGGGCATCCAGGTCGAGAAGTCGTCGAGTTCCTTCCTGCAGGTGCTCGCCTTCACGTCGCCGGACGGCCGTTACGACGACCTGTACACCAGCAACTACGTCACCCTCAACGTGCTCGACGTCATCAAGCGCATCCCCGGCACTACCAACGTCCAGATCTTCGGCGCCAAGGACTACGCCATGCGCGTCTGGGTCAAGCCGGACCGCCTGGCCCAGCTGAAGCTGGCAACCAGCGACCTGGTGCGCGCCATCAACGAGCAGAACGCCCAGTACGCGGTCGGCCGCATCGGCCAGCCGCCGACCCTCAACGGCCAGGAAATGGCGCTGACCATCAACACCCAGGGGCGGCTGGCCGACGTCGCCCAGTTCGAGAACATCGTCGTGCGGGCCAACCCGGACGGCTCGCTGTTGAAGCTCAAGGATGTCGCCCGGATCGAGCTGGGATCCAAGGACTACGACTTCATCGGCCGCCAGAACGGCAAGCCGGCCACTTTGGTCGGCATCTTCCTGAAGCCCGGCGCCAACGCGCTGGATGTGGCCGACGACGTCAAGAAGACCTTGAAGGAGCTGTCCACCCGCTTTCCCGACGGCCTCACCGTGGACATCCCCTACGACACCACCGACTTCGTCAATGTCTCGATCCGCGAGGTGCTGAAGACCCTGGGCGAAGCCATGCTGCTGGTCTTCCTGGTCGTCTATCTGTTCCTGCAGAACTGGCGGGCGACGCTGATCCCGACGCTGGCCGTGCCGGTGTCCCTGATCGGTACCTTTGCCGGGCTGCTGATGCTCGGCTACTCGATCAACACCCTGACCCTGTTCGGCATGGTGCTGGCCATCGGCATCGTCGTGGACGACGCCATCGTCGTGCTCGAAAACGTCGAGCGCATCATGCGCGAGGAGGGCATCCCGGCCCATGCCGCGGCCATCCAGGCCATGCGCGAGGTGACCGGGCCGGTGATCGCCATCGTGCTGGTGCTGTGCGCGGTCTTCGTGCCCATCGCCTTCCTCGGCGGGCTGACCGGCGAGCTGTATCGCCAGTTCGCGGTAACCATCGCCATCGCCGTGGTCATCTCCGGTATCGTCGCCCTGACCCTGACGCCGTCGCTCTGCGTGCTGATCCTGCGCCACGAGCACAAGGTGGAGAACCGCTTCTTCGCCGCCTTCAACCGCTGGTTCGGGCGCATGACCGGCCGCTACACCGCCGGCGTCGCCTGGCTGATCCGCCGCGGCGCCCTCGGGTTGCTGCTGTTCGGCGGCATGGTCATCCTCGCCGGTGGCCTTTGGAAACTGACGCCCGGCAGCCTGGTACCGGACGAGGACCAGGGCTACTACATCACCGCCGTCTACCTGCCCGACGGCGCCTCGCTGGAGCGCACCGACCGCATCGTCCAGCAGGTGGACGCCATCATCCGCGAGAATCCCAACGTGGACCGCACCGTGGTGTTCACCGGCTTCGACTTCATCGGCGGCAGCTTCAAGAACAACGCCGCCACCTTCTTCGTCGTCCTCAAGCACTGGGACCAGCGGCAGGTGCCGGCCGCCGCCCTGGTCGGCGAGGTGTTCATGAAGACCGCCCACATCAAGGAAGCCCTGGTCCTGGCCTTCGGCCCGCCGGCCATCTTCGGCATGGGCAACTCGGGCGGCTTCGAGTTCTACCTGCAGAACCGCGGCGAGGGCGGCGCCAAGGCCCTTGCCACCGCCAGCGAGCAGTTCATCGGCAAGCTGCGCCAGGACCCCCAGTTCGCCATGGTTTCCTCCCTCTGGCGCGCCAACGTGCCCCAGCTCAACGTGGATGTGGACCGGGAAAAGGCCAAGACCCTGGGCGTGCCCATCGACGGGCTGTTCGACACCCTGGCCGCCACCCTGGGCACCTACTACGTCAACGACTTCAACAAGTACGGCCGCACCTGGCAGGTGCTGATGTCCGCCGAACCGGCCTTCCGCTCCAATCCCGGCGACGTCGGCGGCATCTACGTGCGCTCCGAACGGGGCGAGATGGTGCCCCTCTCGGCCCTCGCCCAGATCCGCCAGGAAACGGGCCCGGAGACCCTGGAGCGCTTCAACAACCTGCCCTCGGTCAAGATCATCGGCGCCGGCGTACCGGGCATCTCGTCCGGCCAGATCATCGCCGCCGTCGAGAAGGCGGCCAAGGACCTGCCGCCGGAATTCAGCTACGACTGGGGCGGCGCCTCCTACCAGGAGAAGAAATCCAGCGGTACCTCCGGCGTCGCCCTGGCCCTGGGCGCCCTCATGGTCTTCCTCATCCTCGCCGCCCAGTACGAGCGCTGGTCGCTGCCCCTGGCCGTGCTGCTGGCCCTGCCCTTCGGCACCTTCGGGGCGCTCGCCGCGGTCTGGCTGCGCGGCATGAGCAACGACGTCTATTTCCAGATCGGCCTGGTGACGCTGCTCGGCCTGGCCGCCAAGAACGCCATCCTGATCGTCGAATACGCCATCTACAAGCACCAGGAGGGCATGAGCGCCGCCGCCGCGGCCATCGAGGCGGCACGGCTCCGCTTCCGCCCCATCCTGATGACGTCCCTGGCCTTCATCCTCGGCGTCCTGCCGCTCGCCATCTCCCACGGCGCCGGCGCCGGGGCGCGGCAGGCGGTGGGCACCGGGGTCATGGGCGGCATGCTGGCCGCCACCTTCCTCGCCGTCTTCTTCGTCCCCCTCTTCTACCGGCTCATCGCCGACCGCAAGCTCGCCGAAGCCCGCAGCACAGAGGCCATGTTCGAGGAAATCCGGGAAACCCATGCCCGGGCCCACGAGAAACTGCTGGAACGCGCCAGGAAGGACGAAGAAGCCAATGGAGAAAATCATGTCTAACCGCCCCCTGCGCCTTCTCCCCCTGGCCGCCGCCCTGCTGCTCTCCGGCTGCGCCGTCGGCCCCGACTACCTGCGCCCCGCCTTCCTCCTGCCCAGTGCCTGGACCAAGGCCGAAGCCCCCGCCCCCGAGGCCACCCTGCCGGCCGACCGGGCCGGTGAGCGCTGGTGGTCCCTCTACGCCGACCCGATCCTCGACCAGTTGGTGGACGAAGCCCTGGCCAACAACGCCGATGCCCAGGTGGCCGCCGCCCGGGTGCTGGAGGCCCGGGCCGTCGCCGGCACCGTCGACGCCGATCTTTACCCTTCGCTGTCGGCGGGCTATTCCGGCAGCCGCAGCAAGAGCACGCTGCTCGGCAGTTTCCCGCGCCCGGCTGACCTGCCGCGCATCCAGAACAACTACCGGGCCACCCTCGACGCCAGCTACGAGGTCGACCTCTGGGGCAAGTTCCGCCGCGCCAGCGAGGCGGCCCGGGCCGACCTCTTCGCCGCCCAGTCGGCCCGCGAGGCGGTGCGTCTCTCCCTCACCGCCGGGGTCACCCAGCAATACTTCGCCCTCCTCGCCGCCGACGCCCAGGTCAAGGTGGCCGAGCGCACCGCCGCCACCCGCGGCGAAACGCTCAAGCTCTTCCGCCAGCGCCTGGAAGTGGGCGCCCTTTCCGAATACGACCTGCGCCAGGCCGAGGCCGAGGAAGCGGCGGCGCGCTCCCAGCTTTCCTCCCTCCTGCGCGAGCGGGAACGGGCGGAAACGGCCCTGGCCGTGCTCCTCGGCCGCTCGCCGCGGGAGGTGCTGGAAGGCGCCGTCGTCCGCGGCACCCCGGGCGCCCTACCGCCCCTGACGGTGCCCGCCGGCCTGCCCTCCGACCTGCTGCTGCGGCGGCCTGACCTGCAGGAGGCCGAGCAGAAGCTGATCGCCGCCAACGCCCGCATCGGCGCCGCCCGCGCCCAGTATTTCCCGTCCATCGGCCTCACCGCCTACACGGGGGGCGAGAGCGTCGTCTTTTCCAAGCTGTTCACTGGCCCCGCCGGCATCTTTTCCTTCGCCGCCGCGGTCACCCAGCCGATCTGGAACGCCGGCCGCATCGGCTTCGGGGTCGAGGCCGCCGAGGCCCGCCGCGACGCGGCCCTGGCCCAGTACAAGCAGGCCGTGGCCAACGCCTTCAAGGACGTGCGCGACGCCCTGGCCGCCCAGACCGCCGCCCGCGATGCCCTGGCCGCCGAGACGGCCCGCGCCGCCGCCCTGGAGAAGGCGCTCACGGCGGCGAACCAGCGCTTCGAGGCAGGCATCGCCAGCCGTCTGGACGTCCTCGACGTCGAGCGCAACCTGCTGGCCGCCGAACTGGCCCGCATCGACGCCGAGCGCGCCCAGCGGGCTGCCCTGGCCGATCTCTTCAAGGCCCTGGGCGGCGGCTGGCCGGCGACGGCACCGGGTACGGCGCAGAACGCCATGGAAAATTCTTAGCAGATATCAAAGCCCTAGCGGTACCTTCCCCCTAACATCGGCGAGCCAAAAAACACTTTCCGAAAGGGGGAACAATCCATGAGTGGCGCTTTCACGAAGTCGATGGCGCGCAACATCTTCTACGGGGGGACCGTCTTCTTTTTCCTCCTGTTCCTTGCGCTGTCATTCGATACCCATTCCCAGCTGCCCAAGCGCGACATGCGGGCCAACATCACGCCGCAGATCGCCGAAGGCAAGAAGCTGTGGGAGACCCACAACTGCATCGGCTGCCACACCCTCATGGGCGAGGGCGCCTACTTCGCCCCGGAACTGGGCAACGTCGTCGTCCGCTACGGCGAGGAAGGCACCAAGGCCTTCATCAAGGCGCGTCCGAAGGAAGGCATCCCGGGCCGCCGCAGCATGCCCCAGTTCAACTTCACCGACGCGCAACTGGACGCCATCGTGGCCTTCCTCAAGCACGTCAATTCGATCAACGACGCCAACTGGCCGCCTAACAACCAGGGCTGATCGAGAGGAGAACTGAACATGCAATACAAATCCCAAGCAGTTGCGAAGCCGTACTTCATCGCGGCCATCGGCCTCTTCGTCGCCCAGATCCTGTTCGGGCTGGTCCTTGGCCTGCAGTACGTCATCGGCGACTTCCTGTTCCCGGCCATTCCCTTCAACGTGGCCCGCATGGTCCACACCAACGCCCTCATCGTCTGGCTGCTCATGGGCTTCATGGGCGGCGCCTACTACATGATCCCCGAGGAAGCGGAAACCGAACTGGCGAGCCCGAAACTGGCCATCGCCATGTTCTGGATCTTCCTGGTCGCCGCGGCGCTCACCGTGGTCGGCTACCTGACGGTTCCCTACGCCACCCTGGCGGAGATGACCGGCAACAGCATCCTCGAGACCATGGGCCGCGAGTTCCTGGAGCAACCCCTGCCCACCAAGCTGGGCATCGTGGTGGTGGCCCTGGCCTTCCTGTTCAACATCACGCTCACCGTGCTGAAGGGCAAGAAGACCGCCATCTCCATCGTCCTGTTGCTGGGCCTGTGGGGGCTCGCCGTCTTCTTCCTGTTCTCCTTCTACAACCCGGTGAACGTCGTTCTCGACAAGTTCTTCTGGTGGTGGACGGTGCACCTCTGGGTGGAAGGCGTGTGGGAACTGATCCTCGGTTCGTTCCTGGCCTTCGTGCTGATCAAGACCACCGGCGTCGACCGGGAAGTGATCGAGAAGTGGCTGTACGTCATCGTCACCCTGACGCTGATCACCGGCATCATCGGTACCGGTCACCACTACTACTGGATCGGCACGCCGGAATACTGGCAGTGGTGGGGTTCCATCTTCTCCGCCCTGGAGCCGATTCCCTTCTTCGCCATGACCGTCTTCGCCTTCAACATGGTGAACCGCCGCCGCCGCGAGCATCCCAACAAGGCTGCCGTGCTGTGGGCACTGGGCACCGGCGTCATGGCCTTCCTCGGCGCTGGCATCTGGGGCTTCCTGCACACCCTGGCTCCGGTCAACTACTACACCCACGGTACCCAGATCACCGCCGCCCACGGCCACATGGCCTTCTACGGCGCCTACGTGATGGTGAACCTGACCATGATCTCCTACGCCATGCCCATCCTCCGCGGCCGTGCTGCCAACAGCAACAAGTCGCAGGTGATGGAAATGTGGAGCTTCTGGCTGATGACCATCGCCATCGTCTTCATCACCCTCTTCCTCACCGCCGCCGGCATCCTGCAGGTCTGGCTGCAGCGTGCCTCCGACACGCCGCTGCCCTTCATGGTGGCCCAGGAGAAGATCGCTCTCTTCTACTGGATGCGTGAATGGACCGGCGTGGTGTTCCTGGTCGGCCTCCTGGTCTACGTCCTCAGCTTCTTCGTGGGCGGCAAGGAAGAACAGGCCGCCTAAAGCCAAGCCCCAGGGCAACTCGACGGCGCGGATCGCAAGGTCCGCGCCGTTTTTCTTTGCTTTTTGCCCATATCAATTCGCGCCCGGCGGCGCATCGCTATCATCGATTCCCATGACAGCCGTAGCCCACCCCCTCCCCGCCGCCCAGCCCGGCGCCCGGCGCCTGCCCGGCGACCTGGCCATCTGGGTCTTCATCCTCGCCGAGATGCTGGCCTTCGCGGTCTTCTTCGCTTCCTACGCCTTCGCCCGCACGAAGAACGTGGAGATGTTCAACCTCTACCAGCAGACCCTGGACCGCAACGCCGGCGCCCTCAACACCCTCCTGCTGGTGACCGGATCCTGGTTCGTGGTGCTGGCCGTCCAGGCCGCCCACCGCGACGACAAGGCCGGCGTGCCGCGCAACATCGCCCTTGGATTCCTCTGCGGCGCCGGCTTCCTGGTGGTGAAGGTCATCGAGTACGCCGCCAAGTTCGGCGCCGGCATCTCGCTCTCCACCAATACCTTCTACATGTTCTACATCTCGCTGACCTTCTTCCATTTCATGCACGTCATCCTCGGCATGGTCATCCTCGCCATCCTCTGGGTGCAGGCCCGGAAGGGCGCCTACGGCAGCCACGACGCCCACGGCCTGGAAAGCGGCGCCGCCTACTGGCACATGGTCGATCTGCTGTGGATCGTGCTCTTCCCACTCGTCTACGTGATGCGATGATCGCCCTGCTCAAGAACCCCGCCCACCGCGCCTGGCTCGTCCTCCTCGTCGCCACCGCCATCACCTGGTATCTCGGCGAGGTCGGCGCCGCCGGCACCGCGGCCATCGTCGCCATGCTGGCCATCGCCTTCGTCAAGGGCCGCCTGGTGATCCTCGACTTCATGGAACTGCGCGGCGCCCCGCTGATGTGGCGCGTCGTCCTGGAAGGCTGGCTTATACTGGTTTCCAGCCTCATCCTCCTCGCCTACTGGCTCAGCCTCAAATAACCGATGACCGACCATTCCCTGCCCTTCTACGAACCCTCCGGCAACGAGATCGCCCTCTTCGAGCACGCCTTCCGGGAGCGCCTGCCGCTCCTCATCAAGGGCCCCACCGGCTGCGGCAAGACCCGCTTCGTCTCCCACATGGCGGCCCGCCTCGGCCTGCCGCTGTACACCGTGGCCTGCCACGACGACCTCACCGCCGCCGACCTCGTCGGCCGCCACCTCATCTCCGACCAGGGTACCTACTGGTGCGACGGCCCGCTCACCCGCGCCGTGCGCGAAGGCGGCATCTGCTACCTGGACGAGGTGGTGGAGGCACGCAAGGACACCACCGTGGTGCTGCACCCCCTGGCCGACGACCGCCGCATCCTGCCCATCGACCGCACCGGCGAGACCCTGGAAGCGCCGGACAACTTCATGCTGGTGGTCTCCTACAACCCCGGCTACCAGAACCTCTTGAAGGGCCTGAAGCCCTCCACCCGCCAGCGCTTCGTCTCCATGCGCTTCGACTTCCCGACCAGCGAGCGGGAGCAGTCCATCCTCATCGGCGAAACCGGCTGCGACGCCGACCTGGCCAGGCGCCTGGTGGGCATCGGCAAAGCCTTCCGGGCCTTGAAGGACCGCGATCTCGAAGAGGTCGCCAGCACCCGTCTGCTGGTCTATGCCGCCACCCTCATCAAGTCTGGCTTCGACGTCGCCGCCGCCTGCCGCGCCGCCCTGGTGGAGAGCCTCACCGACGACGAGGAGACCGTCGAGGCGCTGATGGAAATCGTCAATGCCACCTTCGGCCGATAAGTTCCGGACCGAGCCTCGCGCCGAGGGCCAGGGCCTGGCCGTCACGGCGGAATCGCTGTATCTGGCCAACCTGCTGCTGGCGCCGGGACTCGCCTTCGCCGTCCTGCTCTGGCTGTGGCGCAAGCACAAGGACACCGCTCCGCCCCTGGCCTGCCAGCACCTCAAGCAGACCACCTTCGTCAGCCTCTACGGCGGCATCCTCATCGTCAGCCTCTCAGCGATTTTCATCGCCCTTGGCGGGCTGCACTGGGAATGGACCTGGGTCCTCGTCATCATGTACTTCACCTGCATCCACTCCACCCTGGTGCTCTTCGGCATGTTCGGCCTGGCCAAGGCCCTGGCCGGCCAGCCCTGGCGCTACCCGCTGATCGGGCCCGGCGATGCCTGAGGCCGCGGCAGTCCTCCCCGCGCCCTCCCCCGCCATGAGCAAGAAACCACGCCTGCAGCGCTATCGCCTCTTCGCCCAGATGGCCTTCTTCGCCCTGTTCACGGTGACGCCGGTATTCGACCTGTTCCGCTACGACCTCGTCGAAAACCACGCCTATTTCCTGACCTTCGTCTGGGACCTGGGCATGGACGATCTCGTCGCCGGCCGCATCAGCACCCTGCGGGCGGGCGTCAACATCGTGCTCTTCCTCTTCCTGCCGGTGCTGGGCACCCTGGCCCTCGTCGTCGGCGTCGCCTGGAAGTGGGGCCGCCTCTATTGCGGCTGGTTGTGTCCCCACTTCTCGGTGGTGGAGACCATCAACCGCCTGATGCTCATCGCCAGCGGCAAGCATTCCCTCTGGGACAAGAAGGCCACCCCGCCCTGGGAGCCGGACGGCACCCCCGCCCCCCGCGACAGGCGCTACTGGCTGGCCGTCGTCCCCGCCGCCGTGGCCTTCGCCTTCGCCTGGGCCCTGGTCGGCCTCACCTACCTGATGCCGCCATTCCAGGTCTACCACGGCCTCCTCACCTTCAGCCTCTACCCCTACGAGGTCATTTTCCTGGCCGCCGCCACCACCGTGCTGACCCTGGAGTTCCTCTTCGCCCGCCACCTCTTCTGCCGCTACGCCTGTGCCATCGGCATCTTCCAGAGCATTGGCTGGATGGCCAACCGGAAGGCCATGGTCGTCGGCTTCGAGCGGGAGCGGCTGACCGACTGCGCAAACTGCCTGGAAGGCCACGGTAGCGCTTGTGATGCGGTGTGCCCGATGCGCCTCAAGCCCCGCAACGTCAAGCGCTGGATGTTCGCCTGCACCCAGTGCGGCCAGTGTCTCTCCGCCTGCGGCACGGTCAATCGCGACAACCCGCAAGGGCAGCTCCTGCGCTGGGTGAGCGGCGACGAGGCGAAGCGCAACGAGGCCCGTTTCTCGGCCCTTTCCCGTACCGACGAAGACGCCGGGGGGCGCGCCTGATGGAAGAGTTCATCGGCAAGCTGTGGCACAACTGGGTGACCAGGGCCGCCGGCGGCCACTACCCGCAGGCGGCGGTGAAACTGGCGGAAGTGGAAAAGACCGCCGGCATCCTCTTCCGCGCCTTCGGCGGCGACCCCGGCCTCAAGGTCGCCGCCGCCACCTCGGAAAACCACGGCGCCCGCCGCCGCTGGCTGCAGCGGGTGGCCGGCAGCGGTGAGCGGGTGGCCCAGGCCCGCCGGGACGACGAGACCCTGCGCCTGCCGCCGGAGATCGCCGCCTTCCCCGACAGGGCTCTCAACCGCGACCTTTACCTGTGGCTGGCCGTCCTGGCCGCCAGCGACGAGGCCCCGGACAAACCCTGGCTGACGCGCAACCAGCGGGCGACCCTGGCGGCGCTCCGTGACTATCCCGGGCTCAGGCCCCGCTACGAGCGCCTGGTAGCGGCCCACCTGGCCGGCCGCATCGCCCCGGGCGAACTACAAGCCGACGAGGCCGCCCAGGAAACGGCGCTGCGCCGGGCGCTGACCGACCCCGGCAGCATCGACGGCCTGCCACCGCTGACCTCCCGGCAATCCCGCCCGCCCCAGCCCATCCTGCTCTGGCTCGTGGACGCCCCGGCGGCAGCCCTGCCCGGGCACGCGCCGGCCGGTGACGGCCCTCCGCCCCCAGAGGGCAGTGGCAGCGCCGAAACGGAAAAGGAGGCCCACAAGGCCGAGCAGGTGGCACCGCCGGACAACAAGAACGCCTTCGTCTTCAGCTTCCGCGCCGAAAGCCTGCCCACCTGGACCGAGTACGTGCGGGTCAACCGCGCCTACGACGACGACCTCGACCCCAACGCCAAGGAAACCGCCAAGGATCTGGACAAGCTCTCGCTGACCCGGGACGGCCAGACCAGCGTTTCCCGGGTCAAGTTCGACCTCGACCTGCCTTCCGCCGCCGAGGACGACACGCCCGTCGGCCCCGGCCTGCCCCTGCCCGAATGGGACTACCGCAAGGGCGTGCTGCTGCCCGACCACTGCCGTCTGCAGCCCATGATCGCCCAGGACGCGGAACCGGCCGCCCTGCCCGCGCAATTGGCGGCCACCGCCAAGAAGCTGCGCGGCCAGTTCGCCGCCCTCGCTCCCCAGCGCCGCTGGCTGAAAGCTCAGCCGGACGGCCCCGAACTCGACGTGGACGCCTGCGTGCGCAACGTCGCCGACCGCGCCTCCGGCCACACCCCGGACATCGGCAGCTACCTCGCCCAGGCCCGCTGCGAGCGGGATCTCGCCTGCCTGCTGCTGGCCGACCTTTCCATGTCGACGGACGCCTGGATTTCCGACAGCCACCGCATCGTGGACGTCATCCGCGATTCCCTGCTCCTCTTCGCCGAAGCCATGTCCGCCACCGGCGACCGCTTCGGCATCTACGGTTTCTCGTCCCTGCGCCGGCAGAACGTGCGTTTTCACCTGCTCAAGGATTTCACCGCCCGCTACGACGGCCTCGCCCGCGGCCGCATCCTGGCCATCAAGCCCGGCTACTACACACGGATGGGCGCGGCCCTGCGCCAGGCCGGCCGCATCCTGGCCGAACAGCCCGCCGGCCGGCGCCTGCTCCTCATCATCACTGACGGCAAGCCCAACGACCTGGACCTCTACGATTCCCGCTACGGCATCGAGGACACCCGCATGGCCGTCTACGAGGCCCGACGACTGGGACTCACCCCCTTCTGCGTCACCATCGACCGTGAAGCCGGCGCCTACCTGCCCTACCTCTTCGGCCCCGCCGGCTTCTGCGTCATCAGGAAGCCCGAGGAACTGCCCCGCCGTCTACCGCTGCTTTACGCACAACTGACCCGTCAATAAGACCTAGGGCGTATTGCCAATGAATTAATCCGGTGCCAAGATTCGGCGGTCGCCACTCGCGCTCACGGCCCGCCATGCACGGAAACACGCCCATCAACATCGAAGCCCTGCTCTCCCACGTGGCCCTGTTCAACGGCCTAGCCCCCCAGGAGATCGCCAAGATCGCCCGCGGCACCCGGGAAATCCACGCCAGCAAGGGCGACATCCTGTTCCACAAGGGCGACCCCTGCAACGGTTTCCATCTGGTGGTCTACGGCCAGGTCAAGCTGGCCTTCACTTCGCCCCAGGGCAGCGAGAAGGTCGTCGAAATCATCAGCCAGGGCCAGAGCTTCGGCGAAGCCATCATGTTCATGGACAAACCCTACATCGTCTTTGCCCAGGCGCTGTCCGACTCCTTGCTGCTGCACATTTCCAAGAACGTCATCTTCGACGAACTGCAGCGGGACCCCGCCCTCAGCAAGAAAATGATCGCGGGCATGGCCATGCGCCTGCACCAACTCATGGCGGACGTGGAGTCCTACTCCCTCCATTCCGGCAAGCAGCGCATCATCGGCTACCTGGTGCGTGAGATTCCCGAAGACGAGCACGGCAAGAACATCACCATCACCCTGCCCACCAACAAGGGCATTATCGCTTCCCGCCTCAACCTGACCCAGGAGCATTTCTCCCGCATCCTGCACGAGCTGAGCGAACTGGGCCTGATCGTGGTGGAAGGCCGCAAGATCCACATCCCCGACATCGACAAGCTGCGCACCCACGAAAACTGACGGTCCGCTGCGCCATTCCGTCCGGCCATGGCCACCGAAATCGAACTCAAGCTCGCCCTCCCCGCGAGCGCGGCCCGCACCCTGGCCGGCCACCCCCTGCTGGCCGGCGTCGTCCCCAGCCGCCACCGCCTGCTCAACACCTACTACGACACCCCGGATCTCGCCCTCAAGGCCCGCCGCATCGCCCTGCGCTTCCGCAAGAAGGGCTGGCAGTGGCTGCTCACCGTCAAGTCGGCGGAACCAGCCAGCGGCGGCCTGGCCCTGCGCAGCGAGTGGGAAGTGGCAGCCACCCCCGGCACCTGGACCTTCGCCCACATCGACCAGCCCGCCCTGCGCGAATTCCTGGAAGACGCCGCGCCACGCCTGGAACCGGTATTCACCACCCACTTCCAGCGCACCGCCTGGACGCTGTCCTACGGCGATTCCCTGGTGGAACTGGCCCTTGACCGGGGCCGCATCGAAAGCGCCAGCCGGCACACCCCGATCTGCGAGGTGGAACTCGAACTCCTCTCCGGCGCCATCGGCGACCTGTTCGCCCTGGCCAAGGCGTTGCAGGCCAGCCTGCCCCTGCGCCCCAGCGCCGCCAGCAAGGCCGAACGGGGCTACGCCCAGTTCCTGGACGAACCGCCCCGCCCCTGCAAGGCCAGACTCCAGCCCCTGGACCCCGACGCCACGCCCAGCCAGGCCTTCCGCCAGATCGCCCTGGCCTGCCTGGAACAACTCCAGCGCAACGAGGCCGGCGTCATCCAGGGCACCGACCCCGAGTTCGTGCACCAGGCCCGGGTCGCCCTGCGCCGGCTGCGTTCGGCCATCAAGGTCTTCGCCCCGGCCCTGCCGGCGGACTTCGCCACAGCCTGGAGCCAGGCCTGGCAGACCCTCGCTGCGGCCCTTGGAGAAGCCCGCAACTGGGACGTCCTGGTCAACGAGACGCTTCCCCCGCTCCAGGCCGCTTTCCCCGACCATCGTCCCCTGGCGCGACTGGCCGCCGCCGCCCACCGCCAGTCCAGGGAAGCCCACGCCATGGTCGCCCGCCTGCTGCGCATGGCCGAATACCCCCGCCTGCTTACCGAATTCACCGCCAGCCTCTATGCCCTGCCCAACGATGGCAACGACCAGCCGCTCCCGGATTTCGCCATCGACCAGCTCACCCGGCGCGCCCGGCAAGCGAAAAGACTGGCACGCCAGCACGCCGCCCTGACCGCCGAAGAACGCCACCGCATGCGGCTGGCCTTCAAGAAACTGCGCTACACCCTGGAGTTCTTCGCCTCCCTGCTACCGCGCCGCCGCCTCGGCGCCTACCTCGCCGCCCTCGCCCAACTGCAGGATGAGTTGGGTCTCATCAACGACCACGCCACCGCCGCCGAACTGGTCGAGAAAGTCCTAGGCGAACGCTACCAGGGCCCCATCCTGGGCTGGATCGCCGGCCGCCACGCCCTGCTGGTGGAAGAACTCCCGGAAAGCCTGGACACCTGGCTGGCCCAACGAAACCCTTGGAAACGGCGCTGAAACACACCTGGGGCAAGCTTGCGGTCGACGAGAAAGGAAAAGCAATGGATCTGTTGCTCTGGCGTCATGCCGAGGCCGAAGATGGCGAAAACGATATGCAGCGGGCACTCACGGCCCGGGGAGAGAAGCAGGCCAGACGTATGGCCAGATGGATCAGGGCCCATCACCCCAAGGAACTGCGAATACTGGTGAGTCCAGCAGTCAGATGCCAGCAAACCGTTGCCACCCTTGGACTGCCGTTCGAAACAATTCGCAGACTGGGGCCGGGTGCCACTGTAGCGGATCTTGTTGCTACCTGCGGGTGGCCAAATTCCAGGAACCCCATCCTGGTCGTCGGCCATCAGCCTGCTTTGGGGCGACTTGCTTCGTTGCTGCTCGCCGGCCATGAGATGGACTGGAGCATCAAGAAAGGAGCGCTTTGGTGGATTTCGGGTCGTTTGCGGTCAGAAAATTATCAAACTGTATTGCGTTCCGCTCTCTCACCCGATCACCTTGCTGATTGACGCGTCCAGCGGCGCCCCGGGCAAGGACTCAAGACTTTCGTATCACGACGAGCTGATTATCGTTCAAGGGCAGCCCCGGACGGTGCAAGGTTACGTAACTTACCCGGTATGCCTTATCCGAAAAATAGTCGCGATATCGCAACATGTCTATGCCATTAACATCCTCTATGATGTAATTGCCATATATTGACAAGCGGTCAATGGAATTCTCGAAAAGACTGACGCCGGCATCAAATTCGTGCAGGCCATCATCGATCATCAAGTCGAAATCCGTTTCCCGAATCGCATTCCACATTTCGACGATCGACTCCTTTGACGTCTGATCGACATGAAAGGTGCGAATCCTGTCCTCCTCAAACAGGATTTCCTTATCGATATCACATCCGAATATTCTGGCATTCGGGAAATAGTCCCTCCACACACGCAGCGAGGCGCCAGGACGGCCGGCGGCTCCCATGCTGCTCGCCAAAGCAGGATTGTTGGTTCCCAGGCCGCACTCAAAAACCTTGCTAACGAGACCGCGACAGTGGCCGTAGCGATCGCTCATGAAATCGGCATACGTATGAGATGGCCACGGGTAAGGATGACCATCGGGCCTCACCTCCCCCTTATCCGAACCGTATTTGTCGCACAACTGGGCCAATTCAGATGCCAAGTCCTTTTCATAATGAACAACGTAGGAATAGGCACAATTCTCTTTAAGAACCTGCTCAGCAGAAACGAGTACTTGGATATTTTCAATTGCCGGCAAAGAAATCCTGATTGCGTCCATCTCATCTATCCCCTATTCACCCCAATACCACGGAAATTTCATTACGCATTTCGCAACTTTAATCCATGATCGCCGACATCAATTTTTCCCAAAAGACATGCTCCGGGAATCTCTCCGCCGTTGCACGCGCATGCTCACCCAGCCGTTTCCGAAGCGCCTCGCTACGCACGAGGCAGTTGATCAGTTCCGACAATAGCTCAATGTCCCCCACCGGATGCATCAGGCAATTATCCCCATGCTTCCACAGCCCTTGGTAAACAGGCAAATCTGCCACGATCATGGGCTTGTTGCACCATCCAGCCTCGAACAGCACCAGGGGTTGTGATTCGATCCCGGCTGGATGCACCACCAAGTCCGCCGAACGCAGCCACTCCAGGGCTTCGCGATGATCGAGGGCACCCGTAAGAGTGACTCTGCTGAGAAAATCGCTGCTGGCCTTGCCTTGAAGCAGGTCGTTGGCGGAATCGCTTAGGGATTCCATGCGCCCGATCAGGATCAGTTCGATTTCCGGATCATTCAGTCGCCACAACGCTTCAATCAGATCACCCTGCCGCTTTCTAAAATCCAGGTTACCGAGGCTGACGATGCGGAACTTCCCCGACCCAGGTTTAGCCCCTATCCCCTCCGGAAGGCTGACACCGTTTGGCACAACCCGAAGCCGGTCCTGAGGGCACTGATAGACGAAGGAGCGATAGATGTTGTCGAATGCGTGGGATGTCTGGGTAATGATCCTGTCGATGGAGGCAAATGCTCGCCAATAACCTTCCGTATCGGTCAGAACTGTACCCAACCCATTTTCCGCTTCATGAATCCACCAAACGGTCTTCATTACCGGCGCAAACTGGGCAACCACCTTCCCAGTAAATATGGTGTTTCCCAAACACAAATCATAGTTGTCGGATCGTACCGTCTCCGGAAAACCGGCGCCGATCTCCCGGAACATGTCCGACAGCGGTCCCGGCGTTGGCGTCACGGACATCACGTCGACCTGGTGGCCCGCCTCAATCAGGCGGCTTGCCAGCCGGTACAACAACAGGCTGGCTCCAGAAATCGTGTAATCGTGCCCGAACATCATTATTCGCATTCCATGCTCCCTGTTATTTGTCATCTGGCAATAGGCGGGTGAGGCTTCTCGCCTCTGCGGTCATGACGCTTCGAACTCCCGTATGCTTTCCGCCCCCTCCCTCGAATCGGCATCGCTGATCAGGCGCAAGTAGACCTTTTCGAGGCTATTCATGTTCTTGACCGACAGTAGTCTGCCGTTGCACCGACCTATGCGGTCAACGCATAGGGATAGCGCATCGGCGCCAACGCTTGTGCCCCAAACGCTCTTCCCGATCTGCCGCCACGCTCCATCGCCCTCGGGGGCACCGGAAAATTCGGCGATCACCTCAAACTCCTGCCCCTCACCGCCAAGGATGTCGAATACGCCGCAGGAGCTCCGAATAGTCCCTTGATGGATAAAGATGAAGCGGTCGGCCAACCGCTCGACGTCTGCCAGGATATGTGACGAAAAGAACAGCGCCCCCCCGGCACTCCGGTATTGCTGCAATATTTCGACAACCTCGGCGCGGCCTAGCGGGTCCAATCCGGAAAGGGGCTCATCAAGGATCAGCAGTTTCGGTTCCATTGCCAAGGCATGCGCGAGAATCGTCCTCTGAACCATGCCTTTGGACAGGGAACGCAAGGGCTTGCGCGCGGCATGGGCAACGCCGAAGCGCTCAAGCCAGCGCATCGCGTGATCCCTCGGTGACGATGGACTGCCGCCTGACAGGGCGAGCCCAGTCCGAACCAGCTCCAGCGGGGTCAGATAATCGTAGGCCAGCGGGTTTTCAGGCACGTAGGCCACACCTCGCCGGCTGGTCGGGTCATCGACAGGCAGTCCGTTGAGGGTAGCGGTTCCCGAGCTAGGACGCTGCAGCCCCATGATGATCCTTATCGTCGAGCTCTTGCCCGCACCATTGTGCCCAATGAAGCCGACACTCTCGCCGGGGGCTACCTGGAGGTCGATATCCCGGATGGCGAAAGCGGGTTTGCCGAACCACCCCTTGCGGTAGGACTTGGAAACCCCGGTCAGGTTGATGAGGAGATCGTTCATGAATCAGTTCTTCGGTGGTTGCATGACAACGCGCCCTTCGCTGAGCACATAGCCGCCACCGAGCGGATCGTCGGGAATCCTGGTCAGCAGCCCCTCGGCGACCAGCGCCTCAAGATTTTCCGGCGCATGCCCCTTCAGGGCGACAAAACGATGCCATGCATCCTGCAGGCTCTTGAGCCCTTCCAGGCGAACCGCGCGCTGGTTCAGGTAGTCCCGCAAGGCCTTGTCTCTGGTCCCCTCGGCCATCCCGCGCACGAGGCGAATTGCCAACTCCGTATCGTCGGATTTCTCCGACCATCGGGCAGCCATGACCGTCAGCGCCTGCTTCGTTCCTTCGTCTTGGGCATGCGCGGCCGCTGTCCGGAAAGCCGCGACCCCCCCTGGCACGTCGCCAAGAAAATGGACCCTGTTAAAGCCCAGGTAGAAGGGAGGGTAAACGTCGGTTGGCCGGGCATCGGTGGCGCGCGACAAGATCACCTGTGCCTGTTGCACCTTCCCCTCCCAGGGAAGGATGGCCGCGGCGGTGTAGTAATTGTCCTCATGCGCTGGATTGAGCCAGGAGACATCCTCCTGGACCTGGGCAAGCGCAGACAGGGTTTCAGGGGGCAATCTGCCCACCCCCACCATGATGGCCCGCCAAGTACCGATGTTTGCGGCGAGATAGCGGTCGCCTGCGGAGTAGAGAATCTGCATGGGAACCGGCAATGCCACGCTCATGAGGTCTTCGCCAAGAGGATGACGGGGACGTTCCCAGTTGCCGGCGGCAAACAATATCCCGCCGCCTATCAATGCAAAGACACAATGGAGCAACGACCGCGCCCGGGAGTTCATTGCTGCCAGCTCAAGCCTTCTTTAGTTGCCACGAGATGTTCCGCGACCCTCTGCAGGACCTGCGCCCATTCCTCGCCCTGCTGCTGTCGGAAGAGGGTCAACGTCGGGTACCAGGGGCAGTCTGTGCGATCCTTCTGCCAGCGGAAATCCGTGCCGCGGAAGGGCAGAAGTCCCCAGGTTTCGACCCCGAGGCCGGCGGCAAGGTGCATCACCCCACTATCCACCGAGATCACCAGATCAAGCATGCTGACTGCAGCCGCCGTCTTCTCCCAGGCATCGCAATCCGCCACGATGTTATTGAAGGCGAACTGCGGCAGAGCCTTGGCCTGGTTGGAAGCGGCATCTTTCTGAAGGTTGTAAAGGCTGATCCCGGCAACACCGAGCAAGGGCAGCCAATCCTTCAGGATAGTCGAGCGGAAGGTATCGTTGCCGTAGGAGGGGTTTCCCGCCCAGACGATACCGACCTTCAGTCCAGGATCGCGGAGGATGCGGGCCTTCCACACCGGCAGCAGACCCTGATTCGCCTTCAGGTAGGGGAAATCCTGCGCTGGCGCATTGAGATCCGCCCCAAGAAGGAAAGGTAGTTTCATCTGGCGGACATAGAAATCGTAGCCCCCCTCCTGCCAATCCACCTCATCGCTACCGACAATCCGGCACGGGAAGCCCTGTGCAGCCAGGAATTTCTTCGCCGAGACCGGCACCGCCATCGTTACCCGCATCGACCGTGGCAACCGACGCACCAGGGTACAGAATTGCAGCATGTCACCCTGCCCCTGGTCCTGATAGACAAGGAGTGACGCCCCCGGGCGCTCAACGCCATCCCAGAGCGGCATCTTGGTCTTCTTGTCATCCTCCAGGCCGAGGGCATAGAACTCCCAGCCTTCCTTCATCCTGCCTTGAGCGAGCAATTCCCAACCGAGGCCAAAGGCATGCGTCTTTGCTGACGGATCGCGCCTGAGCAGATCCACCGTCGCCTCTCGATAGCCTTCCCAGTCCTGCAGGGAACGCAGCAGGAAGGCCCGGGCGATGCGAACGTTGAACGGCGCACCCTCCTCCACGGCCCGCCCCATCGGCCCTGCCATCAAGCGACGCGCCTCGTCCACCCGACCGATCTGGGCAAGATGATCGGCACGGGTAAGCAAATTCAGGTCCGACGGATCAACCTTACAAAGGTAATCCAGGAGCAGGCTGGCCAGCCATTCGCAGTTGGCGCCACGGAGTTCCCGCGCCGTGTAGCGCATCAAATCCGTGCGCTCCGGTGCCAGCAGGATGGCCCGTTCCAGGTAACCCAGCGCTGCCTTGACCGCCCCCGCGCTTCGGTGGGTTTCATACAACTGGACATAGGCGTCGACGAACCTCGGCGAAACCTCCGTGGCACGGGCGAAGTGCCTGGCAGCACGGGAACGGTTGCCCGTCTTGAGGGCCAGCACCCCGGCCTGAAACTGCAGGGCACGGTGATCCGGGAAGCGCAGCTCCCCTTCCCGCAACAGGTCGCGGGCAGCTTCATGTCGCCCGGCGTCAATCTCCACCTTGAGCAGGAGAACCAAGGCGGCTGGAGACAACGCCACGCCCCGGGCACGCAAGTCCCGAAGGCTTTCAGTCCCGGCCCCGGGGTCCGTTTCGGACCTGATCTGGTACTCGGCCCAGGCCATTTCTGCCGGCTGGCCGCCCCTTCGGCGAAGCTCGTCCAAGAGTTCCCCGGAATGGTCAATCAGGGCGAGGGCCCTGGCGACCGCCAGTGCCCGGGGGAGATCGCCGCCTTCGACCGCCGAGGAAACCGCCCGACCATCGAGTTCGAGCTCGTCCCGCTCATTGCAGTCCACCAACGCCCTTGAAATTGCCATCGCCCAGTCCGGTGCACCGCGGCCCTCGACAGCCGCGGAAGCAGACAGAAGCACGCGAGACGCCAGCGCCGGGCGCACTGCCGTACGGATGAGGCCCTCCCAGTCACCGGCCCGGTCTTGAGTAAACAGGCGCGCCGAGGGATACCAGGGCGAGGTGTCCGGCGCCAGGAACCAGCGCCAGTCCTTGCCGCGACGGGGCAGGATGATCCATACCTCCTTGTTCAGGGCGCCGGCCAAGTGGGCGACCGAGGTATCCACTGTCAGCACGATGTCCAGTGCTGCAATCGCCGCCGCGGTGTCCCCGAAATCCCGCAACTCGTCACCGATGCGCAGGACAGTGAGGCCTTCGGGGGCATCCTCCGATGCAGCCTCTCCCTTCTGGAGAGCGACCCAGCTGACGCCCGGCAATGCGGCGAGGGGCGCAAAATCGAAGAGGGAAGCCGAACGGCAATGGTCGTTGCCATAATTGGGGTTGCCGGCCCAGACAAGCCCCACCTTGAGCCCTGGCAGCGCGGCAAACCGCTCCCTCCAGTAGCAGACCTTGGCCTCTTCTGCACACAGGTAAGGCACTTCGGCCGGAATATCGGCCGGCTGGCGCACGCCACACACCAGCGCGAGATCCATCAACTGCAACTGGTAGTCGAAAACAATGTCGTCGACCCGGATGTCGTCGCGCAGTTCAGCATCCGGCGCCACTTGCAACAGGCCGACAATATCCTCGAAGGCGACAAAGACCGCCCGAATCTGGCGCTGCTCTAGCAGCCGAATGAAACGCACGAATTGGATGACATCGCCAGCGCCCTGTTCGGAGAAAACCAGAATCGTCTTCCCGGCAAGATCCTCGCCATCCCATTTGGGAACCTTCTCGTCCCAGATCAGCTTATCGTTGCGGGCGCGCAGGTGATAGAGCTGCCAGCCCAGTTCGAGGTTACCCAGGGCCAGCACCAACATCGCGGCGTTATAGCGCCCCGCGTAAAGCAGGCGATCGCTCTGCAACAAGGCTTGCAACCGGGATACCGTACCCTGGAGATCGCCTTGGCCGAAAGCCAACGCTGCCAGTAGCCATGTGAGAACGGGGTCGCCGGCGAGTTCCGCGCCATCGTAGTTCGATACGACCTCGCCCGCAAAATCAATCCAGCCGAAGGTGAGCAACGCACTCAGTATCTTGACCAGAGCGGGTTCGCTCGGTCGTTCAGTGCCCTGCCTCGCCTTGCCGAGGAGGAGGAGCGATTCAACCAGACGCTTCGTGTTTTGCTGCAGATACTGCATCAGACCGGTAATCTCGGCATCGTCGGGATAACGCTCGAGCCAATCGAGAATCACCTTCTCCGCCTCGGTATATTTCTTTTCTTCAATCAGGGCAGTACCCAGGAGTTGCAGCGCTTCCTGCTCCTCGGGAAACCATTCCCGATAGGACTGCAGATAGCCGATGGTGTCGCCGAATCGCCCTTGGTCGGCATACAGCAACGCCAGATTCTTCCACGCCATCGTGGCGTTCTTGATGCCCAGGTTGATCGCCTTGTCGTAGGCCGCCCTCGCTGCCGCTTCGTTACCCTCCTGCTGCAGGGCGATTCCCCGGAACAGGGCAAGCGTCCCATCCTGCGGCTCGATCGGCTCCTGTTGATCGAGCAGAGCCAGGGCCGCCTTGAAATCTCCGGCACGGAAGAAGGTCTGCGTTTGGGCGAAAAGATCGTCTTTCATTGGGAATGCGAGAATGATTAACTGAAATCGCGGTGCTGATAATTGCGCGTTGCCAAGGCGGCGAAGATCAAGACATAACCCAAGGCGAGCGCCGTTCCGCCGAGCATCTCGGCCGCCGAGGGCCAGCGCCCATAGAGAACCGCAGTTCGCCAATCCAGGCGGCTCAAGTCCGGGATCACCCAACGTACCGCGTCAAGAATGGGCAGCATCCTCGCACTCATCGCCTGATCCGCACTGATCGAGAACTGCAAATAATCGATGCTGGGCCCGAGAAAGCGGGCAGCTACCGCAAAACCGGCCCCACCAAGGAGGGGCACCATTGGCGTCTGCGCGATGCTCGTCAGCCATACGGCAAAGACACTCACGACCAGCATGTCCATCAGGACGCCGAACAGAACAGCGGGAAACGCGAGCCCAAGTTGGGGACGGACACTCTCCACGTAGCCCCAGTCCGAAACATGCGCCAGGATGGCAAGGCCAGACGCCCACACGACGATGGTCACCGCCACCAGCGCCACGACCCCCAACCATCGGCCAATCAGGTAGCTCCCCCGGGAAGCGGGATAAGCCAGCGCCAGCATGATGGTGCGCCTCTCGACGTCCCGCACGAACACCTCCTGCACCCAGTAGAGGACGAAGAACGTGCCGAGGAAGCGCAGGCCCGAGATGCCCACATCCATGGCCACGATGGCCGGCTGCCGCAGGGAGAAGGCCCCGCTCAGCCAGGCGAAGAAGAGCAGCAACACGCCAATGGCAGCCAGAGCGCGGAAGGCTCGACTGCGAAACCCCAACAACCACGCTAGCTGCGCGTGACGAAATACGGCCTGCCCCATGCCTAGTCAAGATTCATAAGTAATGCGAATGCCGCTAGATTACCAACAAGACGGGTGTTGCGCGAAAAAAAACCGGCGGATAAACCGCCGGTTTCCTCTCCGCCCGATCGACTCGGGCCGATTCCTTCAAGCTTAGCAGCCAGCCGGAGTGGTGCCGGAGGGCGCGCTCAGATTCGGGTTGCCAAGGTTGCCTGCGGGAGAGGCAACGCTGGTGTTTTCGCAGGCCGCCACGGTACCGCCCATGGTGCTGCCGCCGAAAGTGTGCATGCCCTTGACCGACGCGCTCTTGACGGCAAAGTCGGTAGCGTTCTGGTCGTACACGACCGTGGTATTGCGGGAGCACTTGGTGACGAAGTCGGTCTTGACGAAGGTGGAAGCGCTGGATGCGATGGTGACACCAGAGCCGTCGGTACAGGCACTCGTGGCCGCCGCCAGGGCATAGTTGCTGGCGGCGATGTTCAGCACCAGGGCGGAACCGAGAACGACAACGTGGCCGATTTGCTTCTTATCCATCTCTATCTCCTTATTGCTGCGTGCCGTTGGCGATAGCCGCCGTCAGGACGTTACGGGCATCGGATTGGGCGGCCTTGTCTTCGCCCTTCTTGGTGTACTCGCTGAACTGCGGGATCGCAATGGCGGCCAGGATGCCGATGATCGCCACAACGATCATCAGCTCGATCAGGGTGAAACCCTTTTGCAGCTTCTTCATCTCTAAATCCTCCTAAACAGGGCAACGGACCTTCCGTCGAACAACTACTAACAAGAAACATGCCAACAATGCTAATGGACCGAGTTGGCGACGGCATGGGCAAGAATGTTACGGGCATCGGACTGGGCAGCCTTGTCCTCGCCTTTCTTCGTGTATTCGCCAAACTGCGGAATGGCGATAGCCGCCAATATACCGATGATTGCCACGACGATCATCAGTTCGATGAGCGTAAACCCTCTTTGCTTCATTATGCCCTCCCCGAAATTGCTAAGAATTGGATGGGCATTAGCTAAATTCATACCAGAAAAGACACCCCCAGCACCTACCGTTACGGCGGCGTTACCGCCGCCAAAGTGACAAATTACGTCACCTCAGGGCGCGCTATGTCACTCGTTCGGCATTCCGCGGCAGCCCATATCGACCTGCCCGGCGTCGAGAAACGCTTCCGCATAGCGGACGTAAACCTGCCCCCGCAGGAATACCCCCAGCAAGTCCGGATCGATATGCCCGTTGTCCCGGAATTTCTCCAGGATCCCCAACGCCTGCGACAGCTTCATCCCCTCCTTGTAGGGCCGGTCCTTCGCCGTCAGCGCCTCGAAGATGTCGGCAATGCCCATCATGCGGGCCTGCCAGCTCATCTGTTCCCGCTTCAATCCCCGCGGATAGCCCTTGCCGTCCATGCGCTCGTGGTGGCCGCCGGCGTACTCGGGCACGTTCCTGAGGTGCTTGGGCCAGGGGAGTTGCTCCAGCATCTTGATGGTGGCGACGATGTGGTGGTTGATGATTTCCCGTTCGGCCCGGGTGAGGGTGCCGGCGCGGATGGTGAGGTTTTCCAGCTCGTCGTCGGAGAGAAAGGGCACGGTGTCGCCGTTCGGGTTGCGCCAGCGGTATTCGCGGCCGATCCGCTGGACCCGGGCGATGTCGTCGTCGCTCATGCGCTCGCTGCCGATGTTGGCCTGGCGCAGGAAGGCGCGGTCGTCGTCAAGGCGGGCCACCCGCTCGGCAAGGCGGCATTCGGCCTCGCCCCGAGGCGCGCCGGCGGCGACGTCCTTGAGCATGGCGATCTCGGCATCGCGCTTCAACACCTCGAAGCGGGTGTCGATGAGGGCGATGCGGTCGAAAAGGGTTTGCAGTTTGGTGGCCTTGTCCACCACGTGCACGGGGGTCGTCACCTTGCCGCAGTCGTGGAGGAGCGCGGCGATCTTCAGCTCGTAGCGGTCCTTGTCGGTGAGCTTGAAATCGGCCAGGGGGCCTTCCGTGGCGGCATCCGCCGCTTCGGCCAGGAGCATGGTGAGCACCGGCACCCGCTGGCAGTGGCCGCCGGTGTAGGGCGATTTCTCGTCGATGGCGGTGTTGATGAGTTTGATGAAGGACTCGAACAGATCCTCCATCTGCTGGATGAGCTGTCGGTTGGTGAGGGCGATGGCGGCCTGGGAGGCCAGGGATTCGGCGAGCCGCTGATCGGTTTCGGGGAACGCCGCCACCGCACCGGTTTCCGGATCGATGGCATTGATGAGTTGCAGGACGCCGATGATCTCGCCTTCGTGGTTCTTCATCGGCACCGTCAGGAAGGACTGGGAACGGTAGCCGGTATTGGCGTCGAAACGGCGGGTACCGGAAAAATCGAAACCCTCCGCGGCATAGGCATCCTCGATGTTGACCGTACGGCCCGTCAGGGCCGCGTAGGCGGCCACCATGCCGTTGTTGGGGGCGCCATCATCGCCGTATAGGGGCAGGTCGGGAAACTTGCTGGAAATCGGCGCGCCGCTGGTGCCGCCGAAGGCGATGTGCAGGGAATCGGTATGGACGATCTCGAAATGCAAGCGCTGCCGGTCTTCGGAAACCAGGTAGAGGGTGCCGCCGTCGGCGTGAGTGATGTCCTTGGCCGCCAGCAGTATCTTTTCCAGCAGGCGGCCGAGATCCCGTTCGCTGGAGAGGGATGCGCCGATATCGTTGAGCCGCTCCAGGCCCTGGTAAAGCTGGGCAACGGTTTCCATGGCGCCTCCTTTCTTATTTGATGCAGACCGCCCGCACCTGCTTGATGTCCGTGACCCCCTGGACGACCTTCTCGATACCATCCATCTTCAAGGTGCGCATGCCTTCCTCGAGGGCGCAGGCGAGGATCTCCGCCACCCGCGCCTTCTCCTGGATGAGCTTCTTGACGGCATCGCTGCCCACCATCAACTCGTGCAGGCCGACACGGCCCTTGTAGCCGGTGTCGTTGCAGGCCGGGCAACCCTTGGCGCGATAGAGGGTGAACTTGCCGTCCTTGGCGTAGCGGGCACCCCACTCCTTGTAGATGCCTTCCATGAAGCCTTTCGCATCCTGCTTCCAGCTCGTCGTGTTGGACAGTTCCTCACAGTATTCGTTGAGCAGTTGCTTCATTTCCTCCGGGCCGGGCTGGTAGGCCTCCCGGCATTCCTTGCATAGGCGCTTGGCGAGCCGCTGAGCGAGAATGCCGAGGAGGGCGTCGGCGAAGTTGAAGGGATCCATGCCCATGTCGAGGAGGCGGGTCACCGACTCCGGCGCCGAATTGGTATGCAGGGTGGCCAGCACCAGGTGGCCGGTGAGGGAGGCCTCGATGCCGATGCCGGTGGTTTCCGGATCGCGCATTTCGCCGACCATGATGATGTCCGGGTCGGCCCGCAGGAAGGCCCGCATCACGGTGGCGAAATCGAGGCCCGCCTTCTTGTTCACCTGCACCTGGCGCAGGCCCTTCTGGGTGATTTCCACCGGATCTTCCGCGGTCCATATCTTGGTGTCCGGCCGATTGAGGTGGCCGAGGACGCTGTGCAGGGTCGTCGTCTTGCCGGAGCCGGTGGGGCCGCAGACGAAGAAGAGGCCGTAGGGCTTTTCGATGCACTTAAGAAGATTCTCCCGGTTGCGGGGCGCCAGTCCGAGTTGCTCCAGAGGGATCGGCTCGCCGGCCGCCAGGATGCGCATCACCACGTCCTCGACGCCGCCGGCGGTGGGAATGGTGGCCACCCGCAGCTCGATGTCCAGGGGGCCGAATTTCTTGAACTTGATCTTGCCGTCCTGGGGTTTGCGCTTCTCGGAGATGTCGAGGTCGCACATGATCTTCAGGCGCGTCACCAGCGGCGCCCGGTAGGAGGCCGGCACCTCGATGTAATTGACCAGCGAGCCGTCCTTCCTGAAGCGGATGACCGTCTTGTCCTTGCCCGGCCGCGGCTCGATGTGGATGTCGGAAGCCCCCTGCTGGTGGGCTTCGACGATGATCTTGTTCACCAGCCGCACCAGTTCGTTGTCGGCGGCCGCGGAGGCGTCGTCGGCGACGAACTCGCCCCCCTCCTCACCCTCGCCCATGTCGGACAACAGTTCATTGACCGAGCCCATGTCGGAGAGGGCGCCGAAGAATTGCTCGACGGTCTGCAGGAACTCCCGCTGGGTGGTCACCCGGAAAGCCAGCCGGCTCTTGGGGAAAATGTTGTTCACCACCCGCGAATTGCGCACCCGTTCAGGGTCCGGCGCCAGGACCACCAGACCTTCCGCCGTTTCTTCCAGGGGCAGCCACTGGTTTTCGTCCACATATTCCCGCTTGATGTTGCGCAGCAGGTCGAAGGGCTTGATCCGGTCCGGCCGGAAGGGTTCGTAGGGAACACCAAAGAATTTGGACAGGGCGGCGCCGATGGCCGCGGGCCTGACGCTGCAGGTCCTGGTCAGAATCTCCTCGAGATCGACGCCGCGGTTACGGGCATCCCGCTGGGCGGCATCCAGATCGGCAGCGGAAAGGACCGCGTCGGCCACCAGGTAGTCGTACTTGGAGCGGATGGCCGGCGCCGGCTTCTGGCGCTGGGTGAGGGCGATGGCCAGGGTTTTCGCCAGCTCGCCGACCCCCTCCTCGGCCTGGGCCGAAAACGGTCCGTCAGCCTTGTTGTTTATGAGCTGGATCACGCCGACCAGAGCCTCGTCGGCGCCGAGGATCGGCGCCACCAGCATCTGCTTGGAGCGGTAGCCGGTGCGCTTGTCCACCTCCTTGAGGAACTGCATCTTGGGGCTGTAGCGCTTCAACTCCACATCGTCGTAGACGTCGCCGATATTCACCAGGCGCCGATTGGCGGCCACGTAGCCGGCGATGCTCTGTTCGGCCACCGGCAGCTTGATGTCCTTGAAGGAGTTGAGCCCCGTCTTCACCCGGGAGACGATGGACTGCCCATCCTCGCCCAGGACGTAGATGGTCAGCCGGTCGGCCCCGAAGAGATCGCAGATGTCCCGGGAAAGCTCCAGCATGATCTCGTCCACCCGGCTGGTGGCGTGGATCTTGTTGGTCACCGCCTGCAGATTCTTGAGGAAGACCAGCCGGCTGGCAATGTCGTTCTTGTCGTTCGCGCTCACTTATCCGTTCCTTTTCCTTCCAGCCCGCCTTCCAGCCAGACCGCCCTGAACCCATGTTGCGCCAGGAGGAAGGCCGCCGCCGAACTGCGGCGGCCACTCCGGCAATAAGCGATGTACTCCCGGCCTGGGTCCAGCACCTCGAAGGCCGAGCGGATTTCATTGAGGGGTACGTTGATCGCTCCCGGCAAACCGTCCTCGACAAACTCGGCGGCGTAGCGCACGTCCAGCCAGCAGGCGCCGCCGGCGGCCACCCGGGCCTCCGCCTCGGCCCGCCCGATGGCGTGCAGGAGCGGCGCCTGGAGCAGTTCCACGAAATCGGGCTGGGCAAGGCGCAGCAACACGCCATCGGTCGCCATGGTCACGGTGGCATTGCGGGGGCCGCCGGAGACCAGGGCTTCCTCGCCGAAGGCATCGCCGGCCCGCAGGTCGGCCACCGCCACGTCGGCCCCGCCCACGTGGCGGGAAACGGCGGCGCGGCCCCTCTCGATCACATAGTAAAAATCCCCGGCCTCCCCCTCCCGGACCACAACCTGCCCGGCCTTCACCTTCTGGCGCTGGAAACGGCCCACGAATTCCCGCAGGTTGGCCGGCGTCACCCGGGCCATGCCGCTGCCGGCCAGGGCCTGGGTGGTGAGGGCGCCGGTTACCGTGCGCCACACCGTGGCCTCCTCGCCGGCACGCCCGGCCGCCTTGCTGCCGGCGGATACCTGCTCCCAGGCCAGCATCGCGTCAACCAGGTCGGCATCGATGCGCAGCACCTGCACCGGCGTCACCGCCTTGCTGCGCACGGGCGCCAGCGCCCCCAGGGGGCGGCGAGCCTGCTCGCAAGCCCCGACCAGCAGCTTGCCGCCGCCGCCGGCCAGGAACAGGAGCAGTTCGCCTTCCACCAGATAGACGGACTCGCCGGCCCTGGCCGGATCGGCCAGCGGGTCGGCGCCGATGGGCCTGGACTGGCATAGCAGGCGGGCCGCCAGGCCCCGCCGGCACTCGACCGACAGGGCCCCGATGGGTTCCAGGCGGCCGAGGAGCTCGACGGTCAGGCCGAATTCAGCCATGGCGCTAGAACTCGAACATCTGGTTGTTCTGTAGCATGCGCGGCCGGAAGTTGCCCAGGCATTCCTCGATCTCCGCCATGGTCAATTCGATCTGGCCAGGCTTGAGATGGGTGATGTGGATTTCGCACTCCCGCTCGAGCTTGAGTAGCTCCTGGCCGAGAAGGCTGGGGCAGAGATGGCGGGAAGCGAGGGCCAGGCGCTCCTCGCGGTTGGAAAACGCGCATTCGACGATGAGGTAGCGCAGATTGCGAATCCCGTTGACGGCCTTCCACAGGCCGTCGCAGGGGCCGGTGTCGCCGGAAAAGACGAGGCTCCCCTGGCCGGAGTCGATCTGATAACCGACGGCGGGAACGGTGTGATCCACGGGCAAGGCCGTGAAGCGGCGCCCGCCCAGGGTGACGGGCTGCCCCACGGCGATGGCCTCGAAGCGGAGGAAGGGCTTCTCCGGCGACGGGATTTCCGAGAAATCCGGCCACACCGCCCAGTTGAAGACATGGTTGCGCAGGATGGTCAGCACGGCCTCGGTGCCGTAGACCGTCAGGGGCCGGGCACGTCGGTCGCCCACCGTATCGACCATGAGCGGCAGCGAGGCGATGTGGTCGAGGTGTGTGTGGGTCAGGAAGACATGGTCGATGGCGGCCAGTTCCGCCATCGACAGGTCGGCGACGCCGGTGCCGGCGTCGACGAGGACATCGTGGTCGACCAAGAGGGAGGTCGTGCGCAGATGCCTGCCGCCGATGCCGCCGCTACACCCCAGGATCCTCAGCTTGATGGTCATATCGTCAGGAAAGTGGCCGCCCCCGCAATGCCGGCAAACTCCCCGCCCGCCTCAGGGCGCGGAACGCCGAAGGCTTCAATCATACAACCGCTGCCGCGGCGGCCGGCGTGAAGGATTGTGCATTCGCCGCCCCCACCCCGGCGGCAAGACCCGGCCGGCGACCCGGCCGCCCGCGTCAGGTCTTGAAGAAGAACTCCATCTTGATACCAGCGATCTCGATCACGTCGTGATCGGCCAGTTGCCTGGCCTGGGCATCGAGGACGCTGCCATTGACGATGGGGAACTGGGTGCCTTCCACGTGGGTGATGAAGAAGCCGTGGGGGCGGCGGGCGATCACCGCCACCTGCACGCCGGGCTTGCCCAGGGTGGTGAGGGTCTTGGTCAGTTCGAGCTCCTTGCCAGCGTTGGCGCCGGTGAGGAGCTGGATGGCCGCCGTCGGCAACGGCGGCGGCGCCGGCGCATCCGCCGGAGTAGGAATGGGGACCACGGATGTGGCGAGCCCGGCGGGCTGGCTTTCCGTCAGGGACTTCGGGGTCTCGGCCGCCTTCATGACATTGGGCCGGATGAGCATGGTCTTTTCGAAATCCCCCGCCGTGGCCATGTTGGGCTGATCGCTGACGTACTTCAGCTTGTACTTGCCCAGTTCGACCACGTCGTTGTTGCGCAGGAAGTGCTTCTTCACCGGCTGGCCGTTGACCAGGGTGCCGTTGGTGCTATTGAGGTCTTCGAGGAAGGAGTCGTTGAGGATGGTGACGATGGCGGCATGCTCGCCGGAGATGGCCAGGTTGTCGATCTGGATGTCGTTGTGCGGCTTGCGGCCGATGGTGATGCGCTCCTTGTTGAGCGCGATTTCCTTGAGCACCAGCCCGTCCATCGAAAGGATCAGTTTTGCCATCTCGCCTTCCCCATCTCACTTGAACCAGGCCAGAACCTTGTCCAGCCAGCCCCGCGGCGTTCCGAAGCCGCCGCGAATTTTTACAAGAATAACCGAAATGTTGTCTTTGCCGCCATTGTCATTTGCCATCTGGACCAGTTGTTCGGCCGCCAGGGACAGATTTGCCGACAGGGCCTGCAGCGTCATGCTGATTTCCTCGTCATCCACCATGTCGTTCAGGCCATCGGAACAGAGGAGATAGATGTCCCCCACCACCACGTCGTAGTCGCGGATTTCCGGCTCCACCTCGGGGTCGACACCGAGGGCGCGGGTCACCAGGTTCTTGTTCTGGGAAAACCGCGCTTCCTCGGGCGTAATCATGCCGCTGTCGATCTGCTCCTGGAGCAGGGAGTGGTCCCGGGTGAGTTGCTGGAATTCCTCTCCCCGCAAGCGGTACAGCCGTGAATCGCCGATATGGGCAACTGTTACCAGATTGTCATAGAACCAGGCCATGACCAGGGTGGTCCCCATGCCCGCGTACTGGGGCTGGGTCTGGGCTCCCTGGAAGATGGCGGCGTTGGCCGCGGCGATCTGCTCGCGCAGGTGGCGATGGGAGACACGCCGGCCGGTTTCCCGGTCGAGATTCTGGGGCACACAGGCCGGCACGGCCGCCGCCAATCCGCTGGCAAGCTGGCTGGTGGCCATGCCGCTGGCCACTTCGCCGGCGTTGTACCCCCCCATGCCGTCGGCAAGGATCACCAGCCCCAGGTCGGCATCGCCGAAGACCGCATCTTCGTTGTGGGACCGCACCATACCCGGATCGGTACGGCAGACTACCTCCAACACTTCCGCCAGTTTCATTCAGTTTTGCCTCTTGTTGTTGAATTCACGGTCCCACTCCCTGAGATCCTCGGCCAGTTCGGCGCCCGACTGATAACGCGCCCGCGGATCCTTGGCGAGGCATCGCCCGACAATGGCCGCCAGCCTGGCGGGCAGGGCCGGATCGGCGGCGGTGATGGCAGGCGCTTCCTCGTTGGCGATTTTGTACATCAATTCGGCCACGGAGTCACCGAAAAACGGCAGCCGGCCCGTACATAACTGGAATAGTGTGACGCCGAGGGAATAGAGATCGGCACGCCCGTCCACCTCCGGACCACCCAGTTGCTCCGGCGCCATGTAGGCCGGCGTGCCGCGGAAGGCGCAGGGGTCGGGAACCGCCTCGCCGAGGAGGGTGGCGACGCCGAAATCGGTGATTTTGACCACGTCCCGCTCCAGGTCGACCATGATGTTGGCCGGCTTCACGTCCCGATGCACGACCCGGTGGCGATGGGCGTAGTCGAGGGCGTCGGCGACCCGGGCCATGATGCCGGCCAGCACGGGGAGCGGCAGCAGGCGGCCGGGCTTCGTCCAGGCATCGAGGCTGCCGCCGCCGATGACTTCCATGGCGATGTAGGCCAGATCCCCTTCCTCGCCGGCGCCGTAGATGACGACGATGGCCGGATGGGCGAGCAGCGCCACCATGGCCGCCTCCCGCAGGAAGCGCTCCTTGATCCGGCCGTGGCTGGCGCTGTCCCGGTGGCGGGACAGATCGAGGGTCTTGATGGCTGCCGGCTTGCCGGTTTCGGGGTCGCTGCCGAGGTAGACGGCGCCAAAGGCGCCATGGCCGATTTCCCGCTGGATCAGGTAGCCGCCTACGGTAACCGGCCCCCGGCCTTCCGCGGCCGCCTCGGCGCCAGCCGGCCCGGCGATGCGCCGCAGGCGGTTGCGGACGGCGGAAAGCAGGCGGCCCATGAAATATCCCGGCTAGCCCAGGGGCAGCTCCGTCCCCAGCCCGGCCTGGCGGGCCGCCGCCACGACCCGCGCGGCGACCGCGAGATCCTGGATCGCCAGCCCCTGGGATTCGAACAGCGTGATCTGCCCGGGCGCGGTCCGCCCCGGGTGGCGCCCGGCGATGACCTCGCCCAACTCCACCAGTTGGCGGCTGTGGAGCCGGCCCTTTTCCAGCAGGGGCAGAAGATCGCCCGCCTCGGCCAGGGCCGTCGCCACTGTATCGACGCACACCACGTCGCAGCGCCGGATGGCGGCTTCGGACAGCTCCTGGCGGATGAGGGCGTTGGAACCGGCGGCGTTCACGTGGGTGCCCGCCTCCAGCCAGTCGGCGTCGAAGAGAGGTTGCGACGCCGTCGTCACCGTCCCCACCACGTCGCTGCCGCGCACCGTTTCCTCGGCGCTGGCGGACGGCACCACATCCACGCCCGTGGCCAGGGCCAGGCGCCGGCAGAAATCCTGCAGCCTCTCCGCCTTGCGGGCGAACACCTTGACCCGCTCCAGCGGCAGGGCGGCGCACAGGGACCGCACGTGGCCCTCGGCCTGCCAGCCGGCGCCGAAGACGCCGGCCACGCGGCTGTCGGGCCGGGCCAGCCAGCGGGCGGCGACGCCGCTGGCGGCGCCGGTGCGCATCATGCCGAGGAAATCCGCCGCCAGGACGGCCTGCAGGACGCCGCTGGCGGCATCGAAAAGATGCACCAGGAAGCGGTTGCCGCTGCGGTTGCTGGTGTAGGCCTTGTAGCCGATGAGGCCCTGGGCCGGGAGGGCGCCCTGCAGGATGTGCAGCACCGTTTGCGGCAACCGGGTGCGGGCCCGGGGCGTATCCAGCCCCTGGCCGGCCGCCAGGTCGCGATGGGCGGATTCGACGCCTTCCATGGCCATGGCCATGGTCAGCACGGAGCGGACGTCGTCTTCGGAAAGGAAGATGGCCACGGTGCCTCCCTTATTGGATGGTGATGTCCTGGCGGACGAGGATGCGCTGCTCCAGCCAGCGCCCGATCGCCACCACCGCCAGGGCGCCCACCACCCCGGCGACACGGGCGGTCCATGAGGGCATGGGCGGCAGCAGGCCGAGGACGCCGGGATCGCTGAAGATCATCTGGCCGGCCACATAGCCGAGCAGCCCTGCCCCGAGCAGGACGATGACCGGCCAGCGTTCCATCCAGGCGAGGATGAGTTGGCTCGACCAGACGATGAGGGGGATGCTCACCGCCAGCCCGAACAGGAGCAGGCCCAGGCTGCCGTGGGCGGCCCCGGCGACGGCGATGACGTTGTCCAGGCTCATGACGAAGTCGGCGACGATGATGGTGCGCACCGCCCCCCACAGGTGGGAGGCCGGCTGAATGTCGTGCCCCTCCTCGTCCTCGGGCAGCATCAGCTTGACGGCGATCCACAGGAGCAGCAGGCCGCCCACCAGCTTGAGCCAGGGCAGGTTCATGACCAGGGCGGCGAAGGCGGTGAGCACCACCCGCAGCCCGACGGCCCCGGCAACGCCCCAGAAGATGCCCTTCCTGCGCTGCTCCTGGGTCAGGTTGCGGCAGGCCAGGGCGATGACGACGGCGTTGTCCCCCGACAGGACGATGTCGATGGCGATGATCTGGAGCACGGCGCTCCAAAATTCGACGGAGGTCAGGTCAGGCATGAGGGAAAGACGGGCAAAGTCTGGATTCTACACGGCAACGGACGGCCGGGCGGCCATCAGCCCGGGCACCGGCGGGCCTGCCCGGCCGCCTTGCCCTCCACCAGCGGACGCAGTAGGGGTTCCAGCTCCTTGAGGATCTGCACCGGCAGCGCCGAGGTGAACTCGTAGCCGGCGGCCTGGGCACCCGGGACGAAGGCGGTGACGGTACCGAAGAAGCGGTCGCCCAGAAAGAAGACGAAGGTCGCCGCCCGGTTCATCACCTTGGACGAAATCACCTGTCCGCCGGCACCGACCACGTCGAAGCGATGGTCGCCGGTGCCGGTCTTGCCGCCCACCGGCAGCGGCTTGTCCTCCCCGTCGCGGAAGACATCTTTGACCCGCCGCGCCGTGCCGCTATTGACCACCCGCAGGAGCGCCTTGCGCGCGGCCACCGTCACGTCCGCCGGCAGCACCCGCTCGCCCTCCCGCGGGCGCCAGGCCAGATGGGTTTCGTAGGGGGTATCGGTGGCAAAGCGCAGCGCATCAACCCGTACCGTCGGCCGGCGGATGCCATCGCTGACGACGATGCCCATCAGCTCCGCCAAGGCGGCAGGCCGGTCGGCGGAACTGCCGATGGCCGTGGCGTAGGACGGCACCAGCCGCTCGAAGGGGTAGCCCACGCGGCGCCAGGCGGTGGCGATGCGCTCGAAGGCCGCCGCTTCCAAGGCGATCTTGATGCGCACGTCCTGGGCGTGACGGAAGCGGGAGTTGAGCAGCCAGCGGTAGGCCTCCTGCCGCTGTTGCGCGCTGGCGGCCACCACCTGATCGAAATTGGCCCCCGGGTGCTGCTTGAGATAGCCCACCAGCCAGAGTTCCAGCGGGTGCACCCGGGCCAGGTAGCCCTGGTCCGAAAGATTCAGGCGCAGGGGGGCATAGGTGGCATAGAGGCGCTTGAGGCTGGCTTCGGTACCGGCCCTTTCCCCCAACTGGCTGGTCATGAACTTGACGAAGGATTCGAAGTCGGCGGCGGGTTCCACCCCCAGGTATGCCGCCGCCAGCCGGCTGGGCAGCGGCCGCAGGTCGGAGATGAGAGCGGGCAGCAGATCTTCCGGCGGCGTGCCGCGGTATTTGCGGTAGAAATGGGCGAGGAATTCCTTGCCTTCCTTGTCGGCGAAGCGGCTGAGGAACTGCTTGCGGGCCGCCTCCTCCTGGGCCTTGTCCTTGAGCGCGCGGCCCGGGGCATCCTCGGCCCCGTAGGCGAAATAGCCGACGACGTCGCGCATGATGCGCACGAAGGCCAGGTTCACCGATTGCTCCAGGGCCTCGGCGACGGAAGGCACCTTGCCGTCGTCCTCGTGCTTGAAGTTGCTGAAGGTGTGCAAGCCTCCGCCGGTGAAGAAGGTCTCCCCGGGGCTGGCCGAGTAGCGCCGCTCCAGCGCCGCGTCGAGCGTGGCGGCAAGACCGGTGTCCTTGGCCGTGGCCAGGTACTCGAAGGCCCAGCGGCTCAGGTTGTCGGGAGCCTGGGCCAGGCGCCGGCGGAGTTCTTCCGGCGGCAGGGCGGAAAAGCGCCGGTGCAGGTCGGCGATCACCTCCAGGTAGGTAACCAGGGTGCGGAACTTGGCGCTGGAGCCGAGATCGAGCTTGGTGCCGACGTTGATGTCGAGGGGCTGGTCCACGTTGTCGGCCTGGACCCGCAACAGGTTGCCCCCCGGCGTCGACTGGTAGAGGGTGAAGCTGTAACGGACTTCGGCCGGATCGCCCTTCTGCAGCATGCGCTCGACCTTGAGGCCCAGGCACTGGACATAGGCAGCCTCCTTCATCTGGGCGAGAAACCCGGTGACGGCGGCCTGGGCCGGGCCGTCCAGGGTGGAGCGGGCAGTCAGGTCGTAGCGGTCGAGGGCATAGAGGCTGCCGACATCGAGCAGGTCCGCCAGCACCGTGCGGGCGGCGTTGATGGCCTTGCGTTCGACGAAGGAAACCGGCGCCGGCTGCAGGGCCGAATCCCGCGGGCGCAGGGGCGCCGCCAGGGCGGCGTCGCGCAGGGCCGGAGTGATCACACCGTCCCGGGCCAGCAGACGCAGGTGGCTGTCGGTGAGTTCGCCCAGGCGGGCGGCGTTTTCCGCCAGCAGGTCGGAAGGCCGCCGCTGGGCGACGAACAGCGCCAGCGCCTCCTTGAACACCGGCCCGGCCGCCGCCGGGTCGTCCTGGGCCTTGGCCAGCACCACGTTGGCTTGGCCGAATTCCCGGCCGAACCATGCCCACAGGCCGTCGCCCAGGCCATTGACCTCGCCGACGCCAAGCACCGCGCCAAGGGGGACCGAATTGACGAAATCGAGGACGATGCGCCGCCGTACGGCGGTCGTGTCCTCGCCATCCTGGTAGGCGCGCAGGGCGGCGGAGGCCATCTGCCGCAGCTTTTCCCGGGCATCGTGGGTGCGGCCGTCGGGGGAATGGCGGAACTTCTCGATCTGGGTGGCAAGGGTACTGCCCCCCGCCCGGTTGCCGCTCTCCGGATCCACCGAACGGACGGCCCGCCCGACGACAGCGCGGGCGAAGCGGTCCCATTCCACCGCCGGGTTGCGCCGCGGGCGGCTGTCGTCGAGCAGTTCCCGGTTCTCGATATAGAGCAGCGCCGCCACCACCACCGGCGGGATGGCCTCGAAGCGCTCATACTGGCGTTCCGGAAAGCGGGTGGCGAAGAGGGTTTCCCCCCGGCTGTCCAGCACCGTCAGCCCGGCCTGGGACTTTTCCCGGTAGATGGCGAAGGCCCCTTCTTCCGTCAGCCGGCGGAAGCCCTCGGACTGTCTGGCCTGGGCGGTAATCTCGAAGCCGGCGGCAGCCATCCTGGGCAGGATGGTGCGCAACTGGCTGTAGCCCAGGCGCTGATCGTAAGGCCCGTCGCCCGGGAACCAGATGCCGGTGTCGGCGCCGGCCTCGACCTTGAAGGTGGAAGCCCTGGCCCGCTCCGAGAAATAGCGGGCCTGCAGGACGGACTCCTCCATCTCGTACCAGGCCGCGCCGCCGGTGGCGAGCAGCAGCATCAGGAGAATACGAACGGTCCAGCTACGGGGAACGATGCCCCAGCGGCGCCCGCCGCGCCGCGCTTCCCTCGGGGTGTTTGCTTGCGTCATCCTGGCCGCTCTCCTGGGCGCCTTGCTATTCCGGTCATGCTATCGGGGTGGGAGCATTGTAGACCGAAGGCGAACCGATTGCGGAAGCCCGGGATGAAAAAAAACGCCGGCGTCGCCGGCGTTCTTCGGGGAGCGGAAAACCCTTACAGCATGGCCTTCAGCAGCTTGGCCATTTCGGACGGGTTGCGCGTCACCTTGAAGCCGCACTCCTCCATGATGGCGAGCTTGGCATCGGCGGTATC
>JRYJ01001021.1_pt1 | contig 39500 bp, 37 predicted proteins | sample 235371 | NCBI WGS metagenome assembly JRYJ01 (sample SAMN03074219, study PRJNA261477) | activated sludge metagenome | biome: Wastewater Treatment Plant; feature: Wastewater; material: Activated sludge; isolation source: activated biomass of a wastewater treatment plant treating hydrocarbon... ... | reverse complement strand
GGTCGAAGAGCCGATCTACATTCGGCCGGCCGAGCGGGTCAATTGGCTGTGAGACCATAGGACTGAGCGAAGTGGACTGAGGACTGAGCGGCGTGTGTGCTTGGCCCTCAGGACCAGCCTCTCAGTCCCTGCGATGTTCGCAAGGGCAGGGTTCCGTCAGGACCCTGCCCTTGCTGTCACAGGATACAGGAGGAGCGGACACTACCGGTGAAGGGGCGTGGTCGAGTTCTTGGGTTTCTGCTGATCGTCGTGACGGTCCTGGGGCTGTCCTTCTTCGGTCATCTCTTCCTCTTCGAACAGTGGCGAGTACAACACGAGCGCCAATTGCAACGGGCGAGCATCCGTGAGGAGATCCTGCGCCTGAAACACCTGAGCGTCGAGGTGGAAACGAGTTTTCGCGGCTACCTGCTGGCCGAACAACGATCATTCCTCGAGCCCCTCCAGTTGGCCGAGGAGCGGCTCAATGCCAGCGTCGCCGAATTGAATCGCCAAGCGCAGGATGCGCCTTCACTGAAGCCTGGAGTGCAGGTGCTGTCGGCCCGGCTCAAGGAATTCATCGACAGCAAGAAACAGTTGGCGACGGTGGCGGATACAGGCCACCGCGACCAGGTCCACGTCTACGTACGGGTGGGCGACGGCCGCGCGCTGTTTTTGACGATTGAAAAAGCGTTTCGAGACCTCGAAGGCCGGGTCGATCGGGAGTTTCCCGCCGAACGTCTGGACTACGAGACCTGGATACGGCAGGCCCGCTGGCAGCTGCTGCTGTTGGAAGGTGCCGCCGTGCTGGTTTCGCTGTATGCGAGCCGGTTCCTTGCGACGCCGCGATACGCGGGTGAGAACAGCCGGCCCGATCCCCCACGGGCCTTCCTGCAGCCGGAGTCACGGCGGGCCGCCGGTAGTGAGCCGGTAAGCTGAGTGGATCAGGAAGACATGGGAGAAGGCCTGTGGGAAGTTTCCCAGCATGCGGCCGGCGGACGGATCGTATTCTTCGGCGAGCAGGCCGACATCGTTTCGTAGTGCGAGGACGTGCTCGAACAATTGGTGGGCGTCCGTGCGGCGTCCCATGAGTGCAAGGGCGGAGATCAGCCAGAATGTGCAAGCGAGAAAGGCTCCTTCGCCGGGCGGTAGGCCGTCCACTCCGGACTGAGAGGCGTACCGCAACACCAGTCCGTCGATTGTGAGTTCACGCTGAATGGCGAGCACCGTGGCCTCGACGCGAGGGTCGTTTGCGTCCAGGAACCCCACGAGAGGCATCAGCAACAGGCTGGCGTCGAGTTCGTTCGAACCATAATACTGCACGAACGTGCCTCGTCCGGAGTTGTAGCCCTGCCGACACACTTCTGTGTGAATCGTCGCCCGTAGCGCCCGCCAACGGTCCGCCGGGCCTTCCAGTCCGAACCGCTCGATGCCCTTGATCGCACGATCGACGGCGACCCAGGCCATCACTTTGGAGTGGGTGAAGTGCCGGGCCGGCCCACGGACTTCCCAGATGCCTTCGTCCGGTCGCTGCCACGCGGACTCGACAAACTCGATGAGTGCCCGTTGGAGCTGCCAGGCGGATGCTTCAGGTGGAAGTCCGGCCTCACGTGCTTGATGCAGGACGCCCATGAGTTCGCCGTACACGTCGAGTTGGAACTGCTCGGAGGCGGCGTTGCCGATACGTACCGGTTGTGCGTCCCCGTACCCCGGAAGCCATGGTACCTCCCACTCGGTCTGTCGTCGTTCCCCGGCGAGTCCATAGAGAATCTGGATGTCCGACGGTTTGCCGGCGGCGGCGCGCAACAGCCATTCCCGCCAAGCTGCGGCTTCCCGACGGTAGCCCGCAGCCAGCAGGGCCGACAAGGTGAAGGCCGCGTCTCGGACCCAGCAGAAACGGTAATCCCAATTCCTTGTGCCGCCCCATTGCTCGGGCAGCGAGGTGGTCGGAGCCGCGATAATGCCTCCCGTTGGGGCATAGGTGAGGGCCTTGAGCGTCAACAACGATCGCGTGACGGCGTCTCTCCAGGGGCCCTGGTAATTGCACTGCCCCGACCACTTTTGCCACCAGCCTTCCGTTTCTACGATCGCGCGCTCGGGGTCGATCTCTGGTGGTGCACCCTCGTGTGATGGTTTCCAGGTCAGGACGAACGGGATGCGCTGACCCTCGACCACCGTGAAGTCCGCCACCGAGGAGAGGTCCTCACCCCGGAATTCAATCGCGCTCTGCAGGTAGAGCGCGTCGGGCCCCGCAACCGCCTGCAGCAGGGCGCCACGGCGGCGTACCCACGGGACAATCGATCCGTAGTCGAATCGAACGGTCAGTTCCGCGCGCATGCGTACAGAGCCGGCCACACCTACGATGCATCGGATGAGATTGATGGCTCCGTCGCGCGGGGGCATGCAGTCGATGACGGTGACGGTGCCGGAGTCGGTCCGATAGGTCGTTTCGAGAATGAGCGTATCGCCCCGATAAGCGCGCCGGATCTCGCGGATGTCACAGCCTGGAGCCAGGAGCCACCGACCGTGTTCGGAGGTTCCAAGCAATGCGGCGAAGCAGGCGGGAGAGTCGAAGCGCGGCAGGCACAGCCAGTCTATCGAGCCGGTGCGGCTGACCAACGCCGCGGTGTGCGTGTCGCCGAGGAGGGCATAGTCCTCAATTGGAGACGCGCCGGTCGTTGCACCGTCGGACATGGCCGGTAGCGGACGTCGCCCTACTCTCACGCAGGCCTTGAACTTGTTGCGAGCAGGGACCCGTGTCAAGGCTGCACGGTGGTCCGAGCTCTGCCCGGAGAGGAGGACTGTGTCCTCAGAACGCGAGTGCCGCCCGCTCGTCCTGATTCTTGATCGAGGCCGCCAGGCGTTTCATGCGGTCCACGAGCGCCTTCTCCTCGGCATCGAGTTTGTCCTCACTCTTCAGCGGAAGAAGGACCGCATAGGGAACGGATTTGACGACGGTTGCAAAGATGCGATGGGCGGCTTCTGCGGAAATGCCGCCTTCCTTGGTTTCGAGCATCTCGAGGAAACGGTTCATGCCTCTTCGCTTGGCGGCAAAATCACCCTTCACGGCCGCCTCGCTCACCGTCTCCAATTGCTTAAAGTAGGGATCGAAGTTGCCCGTCTTGGCCAGGTTTTTCTGCACCATGACTTCCATCGTGACTTTGTCGATCCACGGCGGCGCGACCCAGGCGCCTGCCTCGACGGTGAAGAGACATACGGCGGTCAGGACCAGCACGACGGAAACCATTGCGATCGACCAAACTCGTGTGGACATCGTCTGCTCCTTTTGGTAGCGGTTGGAGATGGCCCGGTTCTCCAGGGCTGAGTCAGTACCTTCCAAGAGGCAACTCAAGTGCCAGGTGATAACCTCGGAAGAGAACGCAGGAACGTTCTGGACATGAATCGTGGGACGCCCTTTCCATCGAGCAGTCCCGCACGGGGCGCACGGTGCGGTCGCGCTCGTCCCTTTCTTATGCCGGTTCCTTTATTCTTCGATTCCCATGCCGATTCCAATCAGTGCGCGCAAGAGATCGTGCCGTGTGAGGGTGAAGAGGATTTTCCCGTCCCGCTCGACCGGAAGATTCAACACGTGGTGATCCTCCATAAGCTTCACGGCTTCCGCAATGGTCGTGGACGGACGGACGGCGATGGGAAGCTTGGTCATAATGTCCTCGGCCTTGACTGACAGCAGATCGTGTTTGGCGTCGAGTGTTTTGAGGATGTCCACTTCGCTGATGAAACCGACACAGGCGCCCGCAGGATCGACCACCGGCGCGCCAGAAATATGAGCGGAGAGCATTTCGATTGCGACCGCCAACGCGGTTTGCCCGGTGCGGAAGGTCACACCGTTGGTTCCGACAAGCTGGCCGACCGTTTTGAATCCCCCTGCTGGAATGCCGACGCTGATCATGGTGTCTCCTTTCGATTGCGGAGGTTCGTGACAGATTGGGCTCTCGAACGACCGTGAGCGGGATGCGCCTACGCCGCGCCGTCTCTCATTCCGAGCTTCACGGCCGATCGCACATGTTTGGGAGAGATCAGGTACTCGAATCGATCGGGATGTTCGAGGACGATCGTTCCCGCCCGACTCAATCGGTCTATCGCCAGGAGGATTTGATTGGTCGTGAGCGGTGACAGGGCGTCGCACAACTGGTCGATGGTGCAGGCCCCCCGTTCGTGAATATGGGTGAGAATGAAGAACTCCGCATCTTGCGAGTGAGCCATCGTTGACTCCTTCGGTGTGGTGTTGATGTGAGAGAGGAGCAACAGAGATGCCACCCGGCAGGCATGGAATCACCGAGCAAATCCGTTGGGATCGGCGGGAATGGGTGGAAAATGAGCGACGGTGAGAGGCGCGCGACGTGCGAAAAAGCACTCGGCCGGTTTCGGAACGATGGTCAGCGAACGGCGGGCTTGGTCAGATCGTTGTTCACCCGGTTGTTGCCCGCGTTGACGTCGATGCCTCCCGCCGGTGTGGGCTTGTCGAGGTTCACGTATTGGAACGTCCCGAACGGCTGGATCTCTTCGTCCTTGGGCAATTGATTGCGATTCCAGCCTCCGCCGAGCGCGCGAAGAAGACCGACCGTGGCCCGTAAGAGTTCGGCCTTGATTTGCACGGAGTCGATGCGTGCCGTGAGCGTTTGGACCTGCGCGTAAATCAGTTCGAGGCTGGAAGCCAGCCCTCCCTGATACAGTTCCATGGTGAGATTCTGTGCTTTTAAGTTCGCTCCCACAGCGGAGTCTTGCCGATTGACGGCAATCGTTAGCTGGTTGGTCAGGCTCAGGTTGTTTTCGACTTCTCGGAACGCGTTGAGCACCGTCGACCGGTACAGGTCTTCCGTCTCCCGATAGGCCGACCAGGACCGCTGCAATTGGGCGCGGCGATAGCCGCCCTGAAAGAGCGGCAGAGACACGGCCGCGCCATACGACCACATTGCGGCGGTCAGCTTGGCCATATCGAAGCCAGCATCCAGTATCCCTCCGTCGGCCGAGAACCTGACATCGGGGAAAAAGGCGGCGCGGGCGATCCCGATCGCACGGTTGGCCTCCGCCATGCGACGCTCCATCGCTGCGATATCGGGCCGCCGTTCCAACAGCGTGGAGGGAATGCTTCGCGGAATCGTGAAATTCGCCATGCGCAGATCATCGACCGGATCGATCTTGAAACTTGCCGGCGCAACGTTGACCAGGATGGCGATCGCTTGTTCGGTCACTTGGCGCTGGCCTTGGATTTGCGCGTACTTTGTCTCTGTGCTGAACAGCAGGGATTCGACGCGGGCGACATCGAGCGCCGACGCGATTGCGCCGGCAAACTGAGCCTTCACGAGCTTGAGCGAACTCCGATAAAGGTCGATCGATTGCTTGTAGATGGCGCTCTGGGCATCGAAGCCGCGCAGCGTGAAGTAATCCGCCGCAAGCTCGGCCTGGAGGCTGAGGCGAGCGAGGCCCCAGTCGGCCGCACGTTCTTCGGCGCGGTAGGTCTCGATGCGCGTCGCGTTGCGGATCGCGGACCAAAAGTCCGGTTCCCAGGAAGCAAGCCCTGCTCCGGCTGCGATCGGTCCGTCGATCTGAAGATCGCCTGGAACTCTGAGTGGATCGACGTGGTTATGGCTGTCTGCGGCTTTCCCGCCAATGCCGACTTGCGGAATCCGTCGTGAGCGAACTTGCATCATTACATCGCGCGCCTGGACGAACCGCTCGGCGGTCGCCTGGAGATCCGGATTGGCCGCCATGGCTTGTTCGACAAGCCTGTTCAGGACCGGGTCGTCGTACAGCTTCCACCAATCCGGGCGCAATTCGCCGTCCGACGGCCGTGCCTCAACAAACGGCGTTTCTCCGTGCCACGAGGCGGGCACAACATATTGAGGTGGTTGATAGGGCGGTGACAAATCGGCATGCGGCAACCAGTCGGTGCCGCATGCCGACAAAAGAAACGCCAATAGGAACAAGCCGCTGAGCCAGCGACGGTCGCAAACCATGGACGCTGCGTTTGGTTTCATGAGCATGCGGCAGCCATCATGGCGCCTGGGATGCCTGCTCCTTCGAGCCTTGTACGTTCTGCGATGGTCCCTTGGATTCGGACGATTCCATATTGATGAGATCATAGCCGGGTGCCGGTGTGACGACGCGCACCTTGTCGCCTTCGAGCAGCGCGGCGCTCGGATTGTTCACGAGGCGGTCGTTCGCGGTCACTCCATTCGCCACTTCGACGACGTTGTCCATGAGCCTGCTGACGGTGATCGGTTGTAAGTGGACTCGATCATCCTGCGTCAGCTTGGCCACTTGCGTGCCGTGCTCCTGAAACACCAATGCCGTGGAGGGAATCGTGAATGCTTGACGATCGACCGGCGCCGTGAGGTGGACTTCGGCGTAGGAGCCCGGCCAGAGCGCTCGATCTTCATTGTCGATCGTGAAGACGGTGACCGCGGTACGTGTGCTCACATCGAATCCGCGGGCGACGGTGAGGAATTTCGCAGTGAAATGGCGATTGGCCAATTGCGGCACGGTCACGTCGGCTGTCAACCCCGGTTCGAGAAAGGGGCCGAACGCTTCCGGCACGTTGACGAAGAGACGGAGCACATGGACGTCGGCCACAGTAAACAGATTGCTTTTCGCATTGGGCGTGCTGAGATTCCCTTCCTTGCTGACCAAGTCACCGACGTTGATGTTGCGCTGGGTGACCACGCCGTCAAACGGGGCGACAATGGTCTTGAAACGGATGAACGCCTCAATGTTGCTGACCTTTTGCTCCGCCGCCTTGACCAGCGCCGCCTGGACTTTCAAGTTTTGTTCCTGCACCGTGATCGACTGCTCGGAAACGGCATGATTCGGGCGCAGCGCCACCCAGCGCTTTGCGGTCACTTCGGCCAGCTTATACTTCGCACGCTCCGATTCGAGGTCCGCCCTGGCCTGCGCATATTCGGCGTCCAGATCCGGTGCGTTGATTTCAGCGAGGATATCGCCCTTCTTGACCTGATCTCCGTAGTCCTTGTACCACATTTTGACGTAACCCGTGACGCGCGCGTACATCGGCGCTTCGTACCAGCCCACGATGTTGCCGGGAAGCGTAATGGTCTCGATCGGTGGCACCGGCTTGGGGCGGACAATGGCGACTGTCGGTACGGCATCTTCGAGGGTCCTCGCGCGCAGCAACGCGGCATCGCTTCTGCTCTCATAGATGCGATAGCCGACGTAGAGTACGAACAGTATGATTGCTACAAGAGCAATGCCTTTTCCACTGAGTATCTTCATCGGGCAGCGGGCCTCTGTTGCCGGGCCATTCGGCGGCTATAGACCATCGCGTAGACGCAGGGTACGAAGAACAAGGTGAACAGGGTTGCAACGAGCAGGCCGCCGATGACGGCGCGGCCCAGCGGCGCATTCTGAGAGTAACCCGTCGCCATGGGCACCATGCCGATGATCATCGCTGACGCAGTCATGAGCACCGGCCGGAAGCGGGTCTTGCCGGCTTCGATCGCGGCCTTCAGTGCGTCGCCGTGTTCCTGAAGCCGCTCGCGCGCATAGGACACGACCAGGATCGAATTGGCCGTTCCCGTGCCCATCGTCATGATGGCGCCCGTCAGCGCCGGTTCCGACAGGCGCGTATGGGTCAGGAACAAGGCCCAGGCGATTCCCGCCAATGCACCCGGCAGCGCCGTAATGATGATGAAGGGATCGAGCCAGGATTGGAAGTTGACCACGATCAGCAGATAGACCAGCACGATGGCGGCGAGCAGTCCGAAGATCAACTCGGCGTAGGCCTCGTACATCAGCGAGGCCTGGCCATGGATTTCGATCTTCGCGCTGCGAGGCAATTCATTTTCCATGCTCTTGGACACCGTTTCGACGTCCGCCAGCACCCCTCCGAGGTCGCGTCCTTCCGCGGAGACGTAAATATCGAACAGCGGCATAATGTTCCCGTGGGTAATCACGCCTGGCGTGCCCTCCGCTTTTAAGTCCGCCAAGTTACCGAGCAGCTGCACATCATGATCGCTCGATGCGTTGACCGAGGCATCGACCGGTATGGTCTTGATGCTGTTGACGCTGTTGATCTGAGGCTGTGGCGTATACACGTTGATCAGGTACGACATGCCGGTACTCGGGTCGAGCCAATAGATCTGATCGACCTGTTGGCTTCCCGCCGTGGTCATGAGCAGATTGTCGGCGATGTCCTTCTCGGTCCGGTTGACCCCGAGTCCGAACGTGCGGTTGCCTTCGACCATGAGGGTCGGTGTGCGCATCGTCTGCTGAATCACCACGTCCGCGGCTCCGGGAATCTCGCGAAATTTATCCGCCAACTTGCGGGCGAACTCGTAGTCGGGATACATCTCTGGGCCGTTGACCTGCACGTCGATCGGCGCGGGCGCGCCGAAGTTGAGAATTTTTGCGGTCAGATCCGAGGGCTGGAACGTGAATTCGGTTCCGGGATAGCGCTCCTTCAATCCCTTGCGAAGCACGCGCCGATACTCCCACACCGGCGACTTTTCATCCTTCAAGAGGATCGTCAGGTCGCAATCCTGAGAGCCGATCGTCGGCGTCGGAATGAAGGCGAGGTTGTGCGGTCCGACCGGCAGGCCGCAATTGCTGACGATGTTCTCGACCTGACCGGGCAGCAACTCCTCGATGCTGTTGGAGACGAGCGTGGCGATGCGCCCGGACACCTCGATGCGCGTCCCGAGCGGCGCTCGCATATGCATCTGAATGACCCCCGATCTGATCTCGGGAAAGTAATCGCGCCCGAGAAAGAAAAAGAGCGAGAGGGAGCCGAGCGCGATGGCCAGCGAAATCGTGACGAAGGTGCCGCGACGGGCGATCGTATGTTCAAGCAGCGCACCGTAGCGATCGCGGAACTGATCGAAGCGGCGCTCGAACCCCTCCTGAAACCGGACGAAGGGGTTCCGGGGGCGTTCTGTACCGGGCTGCCCGTGCTGTTCACGCGGCTGCGACATGGTGACTCTTCATCATGTATTTCGCCATGGTCGGCACTAGTGTGCGCGACAGGATAAAGGAGGCGAGCATCGCGATGATGATCGCCTCCGCCATAGGCTTGAACAGGTACCCGGCGACGCCGCCGAGCTTGAACAGCGGAAACCAGACGATGGCGATGCATAAGGTGGCGACGAGCGTCGGAACGACGATTTGATTAGCGGCGTCGATGATGGCCTGTTCCAGCTCCTTGCCCATCTCGATATGGCGGTCGATGTTCTCGATCATCACGGTGGCATCGTCGACCAGAATGCCGACGGCCAGCGCCAACCCGCCCAGAGTCATGACATTGACCGTCTCTCCGAGCAAATGCAGACCGATGATGGCCGTCAGGATGGACAGCGGGATCGAGGTCCACACGATCACCGTGGCCCGCCATGATCCGAGCAGCAGCAGCACGATGAGACCGACCAGCGCACCGGCGGTCGCCATTTCATGCACGACGTCAGAAATCGAATCCTTCACGAAGGTCGAGGCGTCGTCGAGGAGCCTGATCTTTACGCCCTCCGGGGAGATTTGCTCGGCCCGAGGGATCATCTTCTTGATCCCGTTGACCACGTCGAGGGTCGAGGCCTCCGTGCTCTTCATCGCGACGATGATGACGGTCTGTTTGCCCTTCACCAGCACCGAGTTCTGTTGCACCCGGCCCATGAGTTTTACCGTGGCGACGTCGCGCAAGTAGACGAACGCATTGCCTTCCCGCTTAACCGGGATATCGCCGAAATGGTCGATGTGTATCGGCGACGCATTCGTTTGGACGATCCAGTCGGTCGATTTGATTTTGATGTCGCCGGACGGCAGCACGAGGTATTGCTTCATGAGGATCTTGTGAATGTCCGCCGGAGTCAGGTGACGGGCGAGCAATTTCTGCTGATCGAGGTTGACCATGACCTGCATGTCCTGGCCTCCATAGGGGTGCGGCAGCACGATCCCCGGTACCGTCACGAGCAACGGGCGGATGCGCATATAGGCCAGATTGTAGAGCTCCGCAGGTGTCATGTTGTCGGAACTGATCTGGAGCATGGCCACCGGGATTGAGGAGGGTGCGAGACGCATGACCATGGGCGGCGAAATATCGGGCGGCAGCGCCTTGACGACGTTTTGTGCGATACCCACGATATCCGCCTCGGCTCTGCCCACGTCGACCCCGTCCTGAAGGAAGATGTTCGTGATGCTGCTGCCGTAGTAGGAATGACTATGGATGTACCTGATGCCCTCAACCGTCGACGTTAAGAAGCGTTCAAACAGATAGGTGATGCGCCCTTCCACCTGCTGCGGGAGCATACCCGAGTAGATCCAGACCACGGAGGTGACGGGAATCGTGATATTGGGGAACACGTCGGTCGGCATGTGGAGGATCGTGAGGCTCCCCAACAGCACGATCAAGATCGACATCACGACGAAGGTGTACGGCCTGCGCAGAGCGATGAGGACGATTTGGTTCATAGGCAACGTCTCGGAAAACCGGGAGAATGTCTTGTCATGTATGCCACGCGCAGACCCCTCCCTCCGCTCGGCCTTGAAATGGAGGGCGGAACAGCCAAAGCCAAGGAGAGCAAAGTCCTTGCCGCGCACGCTGATCCCTCAGCCGCTGCCTTTGTTCTACAGCTGGTAGGAATGACATTGGTGGTGTTGTTCCGGATGAAGAAAGGACGAAACTGCGCGCATACGCACTGTGCGAATGGTGCGATATCTCGCAATTTCTCCTCTGCGGAACCCACATGAATGGCGCCCGATCTTGTGAATCTTGCGGGAGCGGTATCGCCGGAGGCCTTTTCACCGCAAGCACGGCGGGCTGGTATCAATCTTGCGATTCCGAGGGCAGGTCCATTCACTTGTGGTCCAGAAAAGGAGTGTGCATGGGATCAGATCGCGCAATAGAGCGATTCAGCAGAACCGTGGTGGTTGTGGGCGGGTTCTTGGCGGCCGTCGCTGCCAGTGGGCCAGCTCAAGCACAGGGAGATTCGAAGCACCTGTCGATCGGTGCGGCACTTAGTCTAAAACCGGCATTCCAGGAAATCGTGCCCCTGTTCGAGAGGGAATACGGTGCGACGGTAGACGTGGTGTACGGGCCGTCGCAGACGCTTCGCCGGCAGATTGAACAGGGTGCCCCCATCGATGTGTTTCTTCCGGCAGCGGCCGAGGAAGCCGAGAAACTGCAGAAGAAAGGACTGACTCTCAACGGCGGTGTCCGGATCTACGCCCAGACCTCGCTCGTGCTGGTCATGCCGACGGACTCCCGGACCCTCGCGGTCTCATTTTCCGATGTGCTCTCGAATCGAGCCACCCGAATCGCGCTCGGTGATCCCAGAACGTCCGGGTTGGGGGCCATCACGGCCCGGGCGCTCACACAATTCGACCCCGCGTACCGATCCCGTTCTCGCCTTCTCTACGCGCAGCATAGTGAGGAGATATTGAATCGGCTTCACACCGGAGAGGCCGATGTCGGCCTTGTCTATCGTGTGGATGCGATCAACAACGGGCATGTCCGGATCATCGACGAGACGCCGGCCGGAATCTATATGCCGGTTCGGTTCGGCCAGGCGGTGGTCTGGACCTGTCGGGAGCAATCCCGTGGTATTGCGGAAGAGTTTTTCAATTTCATCGTGAGTCCCCGGATACAAAAACTCCTGCTGAAATACGGCTTTGATCCCGTGTCGCCGCATGGGTGACAGGCCTTCCCCTGCAGCTATGACCGGAATCGCACCACGACCGCTCCCATGAGATCGCCCTTCTTGTAATCGTGTTTGTGACTGTTCGGATGATGGTTATGGCAGTCCGTGCAACTGTGGTCGATGGCAAAGTCGGCGGCCAATCCCTTGAACTCCTTACCGTCTGAGAAGGTGACGACTTTGAGGCTCGGGTCGGCCATGAGTTTCTTGAGGGCCGTGACTTCCGCCTCGGTTTTTGGAAAATTGGCCGTATAGAGGGGCGTCAGGGATACCAAACCTACTTCAACGTCGCGGGCCATGGGCTTCATCTCAATGGCGGCCATTTTCACGAACTGGAACGGCAGCATGATGGCGTGATCGTCCTGGGACCAATGCTCCCGTGCGACGATCCCGACCGGTTCCAGCCTCGCGATGACTTGTTGGGTATAGATGGTGCGGAAAGCCTGCACGGCCGCAAGCACCGATCTGACAACCGTGTCCTGCGTCACGTCTTCCGCATGAGTGATCGAGACCGACAAGATCAATCCGAGCAGCGTACCCACCAACCGACCATCAGCAGCCATGGTTTCCTCCGATTAGGAAAAGCACGACGTCCATGTGTAGAGAATCGGCGGTGCGATCCAGGACACAGCCGATTTCGCCCCGAGGAGCCATCCGACAGCATGTGCACGCGGAGTAATCGTCGGGGCCGGGTGCTGCACAAGATTGTGAGGCCGTCTGATGCGTTAGGCAAGTTCATGTTTCCAGTCGCTCTCGCGTTCGGAGGACTTCGCACGGTGCGCCCTGTGCAATATCGCTCGCTCAGGGCGTACGATCTCGGTGTCTTCAACAGCAACAACGGCGCGATCGGGAGCGCCAGTATTCCCGAACCTTCCGTGGACAGCAACAAGTTGGGGATGGCCCGCGTGATGGTCACCCCGTTTCTGACCCGGGGTCCCAAGATGTTTCGAAAGCTGGATGTCGGCGTCGCCGTGCTGCACGGAACATGTCGGGATTCGGCGTGCCAACAGCCCATGCTCACCATGGAACAGGATCGCATCGTGTTCTAATATAACGATTCGGTGACAGGGAACGGCGCGCACACCTGGCTGCTGCCGCAAATGTCGTGGTTCTGGGAGCGCTTCGGATTGATGTCGACCTTCGTCCATACCTGGGAGCCGAAGATCGATCGTGCGACAGGACGGGCGGCGCAGCTCCAGCATCAAGCCTGGATGGTGCAGGGCGAACTCGCGCTGACCGATGACGAGCCGGCGTTCAACCGGGTCACGTCGAAACGGCCGTTCGACGGGACCTGGGATTCGTTTTCGCGCGGACAATGGGGCGCCTGGACGCTGGCCGCGCGCTATTCCGAACAGGAAGTGGACCCGGAGACCTTCGGTTTGAGCTTCGGCGATCCGACGAGATATGCCCGCGGCGCAAAAGGATATAGCCTGGCGCTCAACTGGTACGCCAGCCGGGAATTCCGTCTCCAGAACATCTGGGAACACACGGACTTCCGCGGGGGTACTTCCGCGTTTGCGGCCGCCCGCACCGCGGATCAAGCCATCATACGGATGACGCTCATCTATTGAGCGACGCCGCCCGAACACCGTCCCGATCAAAATTCCTGATAGCTCCGGCCTCGGGCGTAATCGACGGCGGCGTGGCTGGTCTGGACCACGTAGCGTGCTTCCGACAAGCGCACCTCGGCCGTCAGAAGAGCGGTGGTGGCGGTCGTGACGTCGACGATGGAGGCGAGGCCGAGACGATAGCGTTCCTTGGCCAGCGTGAGCGCGCTGCGGGCGGACCGGACTTCCTGCTCGGCGACCCGGATCTGCTGCCGTGCCGACTGGAGCGAAAGATAGGCGTCCGTCACTTCAAGCGAGATCCGGTTCGTCAGTTCCAATTTCGCCTGTTCCCGTTTGTATTGTTGGGCCCGGGCTTCCGCGACGCGATTCTCGATCAGGAAACCGGTAAAGAGGGGAATCGAGACCGTTGCCCCGGCACCCCACCAGAGATTCGTCTGGCCGGGATGCGATCCGGCGTACTGATTCAGTGGCGCATCACTGAAATGGATCACGCCGTACATGCCTTGGGCCGAGATGGTCGGCAGGTTCAACGCTTGTGCCGAGCTGAGTTGTTCCGTTGCCTGGCGGATGCGTTCGGTGGCGCCCAGAACCTCCGGCCGTTCCTCCACCGCCTGTGTGATGAGCGTCTCCAGGTTCGCGGGCAGCGCCTCGGAGAGCGGCACTTCTTCCAGCGTGTACTCCTCCGGTCCGCGCACGCCCATGGCATTGTTCAAGGCGGCGAAGGCCGCGCGCCGTTCGTTGCGGGCCTGCAGCAACTGGACTTCGGCGTTGCGGAGTTCCACAGAGATCAAATCCAAGTCCAGTTTGGATTTGAGATCGCGCTTGTAGAGGACTGCGATTTGATCGCGCAGCACGCCTCGCTCCCGGACCGTTTCTTCTGCGATCTCGACCAGCCGCGCCTGCCGCAGGCAATGGATATAGGCCTGTTGGACCTTCAAAATGACCAGCGCCTTCTGGGTGAGGATGTCTTTCGCCGCAGCTTCCTGCCCCGCCGCTTCCGCCAGGACTCGATGTGCCGTTTGGCCAAAGTCATACAGGAGCTGGTCCACCCTGACGCCGGCGCTTTCCACGTAGGAAGTCGGTTTGTTCTGCGCGCCGGCGATATTGAAGGCGCTCAGAGGACGGATGGTGCCGCCCGTCTGAATCGCGTACGCGTTGAGTTCCGGATAGTACTTCGAACGGGCTTGCTCGGCGACGGCCGCCGCCGAGTCCGCGCTGTGTTCGGACTTGCGGATAAGCGGATGCTGGTCCAGCCCGATGCGAATGGCAGTCCGGTAACCGAGAAAGGCTCCTCGTGTCGTCGGTAGGTCGCCCTGGGCACCGAGAGTCGGTGATTCGCGAACGTCCGGATCTGCGGCCACGACGAGTGGGACCCATCCAAGAATCGCAGTCAATCCAAGAAGCAAAAGAAGACCCCTCTCCCTTGCCCTCTCCCCCGATGAGGGGAGAGGAGATGGTGCAGGGATGAGCCGCTGTATGTGAAGAGGAACGTTCGGGTACCGCATTGCATTAATAGCGGGCATAGGCGGACCCTGTGGCATAGGCCAGCGCCGCGTCGCTCGCTTGGAGTTCGTACTGGGATTCAGCCAGGCCCACTTCGGCGGCCAGGAGGTCCGAGGTCGCGGTGACGACGTCCAGGATCGAGCCCAGGCCGGCCTTGTAGCGGTCACGCGCGAGCGTCAGGGCCTCTCTCGCGACGGCAACCCGTTCCTGGGCGACCGTGATCTGCTGCTCCGCCGTCAAACGGCTGAAGTAAGCCTGTGCGACCTGGAGCACGACTTGGTTGGCCAGGGATTGGGTGTTTGCATCCACTTCTCCTTTTCTCGCTTCTGCTTCCTCGATCTGCCCTGTGATCCGGCCCCCGGTATATAAGGGGAATGCACTCGTTCCACCCAATCCGTACCACCCGAGTTGCGCGCCGGGATTCGCAACATCTGTCCCCCTCGGGTGCTCCTCCCGTCCCCACCAGGTATAGGCGAGGGTGCCGATTGCGGTGATCGATCCGAAGCGAAGTGCTTTGGCCGCCTTCAACGCCTCGGCGGCGGCCTGTTGTCGATCTCGTACGCCCAGCAGCTCGGGGCGATGCTCCAGGGCTTCTTGGAACAGCGATTCAATCGGAGCAATCTCGGTCCTTGTGACCGGCGCCGAGGTCTCCGACGGGCGGGCCGGGCCCGGTTGTCCCATCGCATTGCCCAGCGCGGCAAATGCTGCCTGCAAGTCATTCTCAGCTTTGATCAACGCCAGTTCGGCACGATTGGCCTCCACCGTCGCAAAGTCGAGGTCGAGCTTGGAGCGCAGTTCCCGCCGATAAAACGTTTCCGTCTGCTGGCGAATCAGTTCCCGTTCGGTGAGCATTTCGCGCGCGACTTGTACAAGCCGTTGCTGCTTCAAGCAGTTCAAATAGGCCTGTTGCACCGTGAGGATGGTCAGCGCCTTGGACGCCAGCAGTGATTCTTGTGCGGACCGGACCAGGGATTTCTGTGCCAGAATGCGGTGGGCGGTGTGGCCGAAGTCGGTGATCAGGAGATCGGCGCGCAAGCCCGGCGTGGTGAGATAGTTGGTCGGTTTCGGGAGCGAGCCAGAAATCCCCAGATTGGCGAGGACGCGGGTGTTGCCCGCGGAGTTGGCATACAGCCCGGTGATCTGCGGGTAGTTTGCCGACTCGATCTGCTTGACCACCGCTTCCGCCGCCGAGACATCCTGCTCGGCGATGCGGATGCGGGGGTGCTGGGCGATCGCTGTCCTGACCGCGTCCTCCCAGGTCCAGGCCTTGGGCTCGGCGGAGGCTGGGACCGGAGTCGCTTCTGCAGCGTGGGACCACGTCGGCAGGTGAAGCAGGGCCGTCAGGAAGGCGGCGGCAAGGCTAAAACCGTTTGTAATCCTGTCCAGTGGCATAGGCGAGCACGGCCTCGCTGGTTTTGTAAATGTACTGGGCTTCTTTCAGTCGGGATTCGGCTTCAAACAAGCCGGTGGTGGCTCGGACGACTTCGACGATGGGACTCAACCCCAATCGGTACCGTTCCTGGGCCAGCATCAGCGCTTCCTTTGCAAAGGCAACCCGGTCCTGCTCCAGCGTGATCTGTTCCGCGTTGGTGGTTTTTGCCAAGTACGCGCGAATGACCTGGAGCACGACTTCATTGGCGATGCTTTGGATCTCCGCTTCGGTTTCACCCTTGTGCGAATCCGCCTCTTTGATCTGATTCTGAATCCGAAAGCCGGTAAAGATCGGAAGTTTCGCCGTGGCACCCACACCCCAAAAGGGCGCCACGCCATCCGAGGGGATGCCCCCGTCGTGGACGGTTCCATACTTGGTAATGCCGATAGATCCCACGGCCGTCACCGATCCGAAATTCAACGCCTTGGCCGCGCGAAGCAATTCCTCGCTGGCGACGATGCGGTCCCGGCCTCCGAGGAGTTCCGGCCGATTCTCGAGACCGAGCGAGACCAGCGGCTCGATGTCGGGTGTCGGACCGATCGTCACGGGAAGTTCCTCCAACCGGTAACGATCGGACCGTTCGAGGCCCATGGCATTATTCAGCTCCGCGAAGGCCTGGTTGAGGTCGTTCTTGGCGCGGATGACGGCCAACTCGGCATTGGACACCTCGACCTGCATTAGGTCCAGGTCTACCTTGGATTTGAGCTGATTCTTGTAGAGCGACCGGATCTGGTCGCGGATGACCTTCCGCCGCCTGACGGTCTCCTCGGCGATCGCGACCAAATGTTGTTGCAGCAGGCAGGACAGGTACGCTTTCTGAACACCGAGAATGACGAAGGCCTTGTCTGTGAAAATGGCTTTTTCCGATGCGGCTTCCGCTGCCTCGCTCGCCACGATGCGATGCGCGGTGTACCCGAAATCGGTGATCAACTGGTTCAGAAGCAAACCGCCGGTGACCATGTTCTGGTTGTGGTGCGGCAGCGCTCCACCAGGATCAAATCCATGGCCACCCCGATCATGGACCGCCTTGCCGTCCGTCGTGACGATGCGCAACACGCCGCTGCTTTCGGCAATCGAGGCCTCCAACCAGGGATAGCGGTCGCCTCTGGCCTGTTTGGCAAAGGCGGCGGCAATCTGCGAACGCTGGCGGGATTCCGCCAGCGACGGATGGGTTTCCAAGCCCGTACGCACGGCTGTCTTCAGCGTCAGGAGGTCTCCGGGGCGGAGAAGTGCGGCATTTTCGGCGAACACGGGTGCGTGCCAGAGGACGATCAGGGCGAACCCGAGAAGCAGTCTGAGACTGCGCATTGCAAATCGCTCCTTTCACAACTTCTGTCGAGCCGGTTTGCCGGCGGGAAGATTGTAGGGGGCGGCACGAACCTCCTGACCGTCTCTCAGCCCACCTTTGCCGACGACGACGACGTCCTCCTCGCCGGTCAACCCCTGAAGGATTTCGACCCAGACTCCGTCATCGATGCCCGTTTTGACAGGTACCAGTTTCACCTTGCCGTTGGCGACGACGAATACGGACTTCTCACGACCGTTGCCGCTCGGTGTCAGCGCGGCGGGCGGAATCGCGAGGGCATTCGGGTGTTTCTGCAGGTGAAGGGATGCGTTCACGAACATGCCAGGTTGCAGTCGACGATCTTTGTTCGGAATGTCGATTTCGGCCAGGAGCGTACGCGTGGCGGGATCCAGCGCTTCGGTGGTTCTGGTGATCGACGCCTGGATTTCCTCGCCCGACTCGCGGAGCACGAGGGTCACGGGAACCTCGGGTTTGACCCACTGGGCTGACTCCTGCGGCACATTCACATACACCCGCACCATATCCATATCCATGATGGTAAAGAGGGGGACGGCTTGGGTTGCCGAGCCTGTGGCCGCTTGTATCAGAGCACCTGGGTCCGCGAAGCGCGCCGTGATGACCCCGGCGAAGGGCGCGTATACTTTGGTGTATTCGAGGAGGGTCTTTCGGCTGTCGCGCAGATGCTTGGCGGACTCCGCCGCGGCTTTTGCAACGTCGACGTCCTGCTTGGCGATGATGTCGTGATTGTCCTCCCAGACACTCAAGTACCGTTCATACGTGACTTTCTTAATGGCGTAATCGGCTTCGGCTTGCTTGTATTGATCTTCGATTTCAGGCGCGTCCATGATCGCGAGCAACTGTCCCTGTTTGACGACATCGCCTTTATCAACTCCGATCCATTTGACGTAGCCGGAGACTTTGCCGTAGAGCGTCGCCTGGTACCACGGCGAGATGTTCGCCGGCAACGTCAGGGTCTGGCTGATGTCGCGGCGCTGCGCTTTCAATACCTGAACCTGGTGAATCCCCTCCACAGACTGGTCCGGCCCCCGGCTCGTGCCGGGGGCCGACACCGTCGGCTGCTGTCCCTGGATGATCATCAACGCCGCCGCGAGGATGAAGAGTCCGGCCGCGACCAGAAGAACGATTTTGAACCGCGATGTGTGCGTCATAGGCCCCCAGCAATTCCGTTCAGCGAGGGTGAAATGCAACGATAGAACTTCTCCAATCAGTGGGCCTTCTCTGTGGTGTGAACCACACTGCCGGCCGATCGACGGCGGGCGATCGCGTGCAACACCGGAATGAACAGCAGCGTCATGAACGTCGAGACCGTCAAGCCTCCAATCACCGCACGGGCGAGCGGCATATTGGCTTCACTGCCTTCCCCAATCCCCAACGCCATCGGCGCCAAACCGAGCACAGTTGCCAACGAGGTCATGAGGATCGGACGAATGCGGAGCCGTCCCGCTTCGACGACCGCTTCCTCAAGCGGCATGCCCTCACGCAGTCGGTTATTGGCGAAATCGACGAGGAGGACGCTGTTGGACACGACGATCCCGATCATCATGAGGGTGCCGATCAGGGATTCGACGTTGACGGACGTATCGGTCAGCAACAGCATCCAGATCACGCCGATGAATCCCAGGGGGACGGCAAACATAATGACGAGCGGATCGAGCCAGGACCGGAAGAGGCCGACCATCACGAGATAGATGAAGACCATGGCGAGGGGCAATGTGCCGGCAAAACCGGCGAGCGCACCGCGCATGCTCTCGTACTCGCCCATGAAGGCCACCCGCACGTCCTCGGGCAATTTCAGCTTTGCGAGTTCGCCCCGGATCTGTGCCGCCACATGCCCGAGATCGTTCCTGTTCACGCTGACCAACACGTCCATGGTTCTCAGCAGGTTGTAGTGATCGACGGTTTCGGGTCCGACTTTGCGTACGACGTCCACGAGGTCCCGTAGAAGCACAGGTGTTCTGGCGCCGTCGGCCCCGGCTCCCGGCAGTCGAGGTTGTTGAGGAAACGGAGTCTGGCCGAGTATCAATGAGGTTCCTTTCAGGCCCGCCCCTCCGATTCTGGCCGTTGCCGGCTGCTCGACATGAGTGCCGATCAATGGCATGTTCAGGAAGTCTTCAAACTCCACGAGAATCTGCTCCGGGAACTGCGTCACCACGAAATAGGCGTTGTTGGTACGGGGATCGATCCAGTAACCGGGATTGAGAGTGACGTTGGACGCGAGGCCGGTGATCAGGTCCGTGACGATTTGCTGCTCGTTGAGGCCGACATAGGAAGCCTTCGTCCGGTTGATGTCGAGATGGATTTCCGGATAATCCATCCCCTGGCGAACCTGGACATCCGCCGTGCCCGGTATCCGCGCAGCCACGTCCCTGATCCGATTGGCGACTTCGGAGATTTCAGCGGTGTTGATGCCGCTCACTTTGATGTCGATCGGCGCGGGCAAGCCGAAATTGATCACGTCGCTGACGATTCCTCCCGTCTGGAAAGAAAACTTGAGCCCCGGCATCTCACGATAGAGGGTCTCGCGTAACCGCGTGACAATGTCCGGTGTACGGGTGGTATGGTCCCGGACGAGAGTGACCAGGATAAACGCCTGGTGCGGGCCGTTCACCGGTGAATACAGCACCATCCAGCCTTGCGGGAGCCCGACATTGGAGACGATCTGATCCAGCTCCGCCTCAGGAATTTCCTTCCTGATCAAGTCCTCAATCTTTGCAATGATCGCTTCGGTTTTCTCGATGCGCGTCCCTTCCGGCGCCGACACGTTCAGGATGAATGATCCTGCGTCGACCTTGGGGAAAAACTCGGTCGCCATATTGGGGGCGACGAGAACCGAGCCGGCGAAGGTGAGCGTCACGACAATGATGACCAGCGCCTTGTGGGCCAGACACCAGCGCAACACGGAGATGTACCGTTCAACGAAGGGATCGAAGAGATTGAGGCGATTCCACCATGCCACGAAGCGGCTTTGCGGAGGTGCCGCGTGACCGTGGCCGCCGTGCCCTTTCCGGAAGAGCCATGCAATCGTCACCGGCGCGACCGTCAGCGCCACGAAATACGACGCCATCATCGCATAGGCCACCGTGAGCGCCAAGGGGACGAACAGGAACTTGATGATGCCGGTGAAAAAAGCAATGGGCAGGAAGACAAGAAAGACGGTGATCGTGATCACCAGCATCGGCATCGCAACTTCCGTGACCGCATCGCCCGCGGCTTCCTTGGCCGGCTTGCCCATATCCATATGCCGGTGCGTATTCTCCACGACCACGATGGCGTCATCGACCAGCCGGCCGACGGCCAGAGCGAGGCCCCCCAATGTCATGATATTGATGGTGTGGCCGGTGAAAAAAAGACCGATGAACGCGGCGGTCACCGACAGCGGGATGGCCAGCGCGATGATCAGCGTGTAGCGGAGGCTTCCCAAGAACAGCAAGACCATCAGGCAGGCCAACCCTCCACCCAGCAGACCCTCATGCTCGAGTGTGTGGAGGGATTGCCGGATGTACAGGGACTGATCGAACAACAACTTGACCACGATCTCTTTGGGAATGCCGACGAGTTTCGGCAACGCCTCTTTGATCCCGTCGATAACCTTCAGGGTGTTCGCACCGGCCTGTTTCATGATCGGGAGATAGACCGCCCGGTTCCCGTTGATTCGGACCACGTTGGTTTGGATCATCGTGGAATCGACCGCCTTGCCCACATCCTGGAGAAAGACGGGAACTCCGTTGACCAATTTGAGCGGGATATCGTTCATTTGGTCTACGAGCTTGATCATGCTGTTGGTGTACACGTTGTAGTCGAAGTCGCCGATCTTCACATCGCCGGCAGGCAGAAGGACGCTCTGGGCGTTGACGGCATTCACGATATCGTGCGTCGACACGCCGCGCGCCAGCATCCGTTCTGGATCAAGAAAGACCGTAACCTGGCGGACGGTTCCGCCGAAGGTGGTCGGGTACATGATTCCCGGGACACTGCCGAACTGCGGCCGCACGTTGAAATAGGCGATGTCGCGGACGTCTTTCTCGCTCATCGTCTCGCTGCTGGTCGTCTGCACGGCAATCGGCAAACTTGCTGCGCCGAACTTGATGATCACGGGCGGAAAGATACCCTGCGGCAGATAGCGCAGATTGGAATAGGTCAGGCTGGTGATCTCCGCCACCGCCGCATTCACGTCGTAGGACGGCTGAAAATAGATCTTGATGAGACTGACGCCGGGGAGCGAACGCGATTCGATATGTTCAATATAGGAAGCCTGCAGAAAAGCCTGTTCCAGGCGAAGGGTGATCGCCCCTTCGACTTCCGATGGGCCCATGCCTTTGTAGAACGTGGCGATCGCCACAACCGGCAGATTGATCTCGGGGAAGATGTCCACCACCATGTTCTGGTACGAGACGACACCGAGAATGACGATGATGAGGCTGATTGCCGCGACTGCGAAGGGATTTTTCAGCGATGCACGAACCATCGGGAAATAAGTCCTCCTCTATAACACTCCTTGATGGCAGTATGGACGCATACCGCTGCCCGTGGTTGCGCGAGGGCCGCATCCATTTTCATCACGTCATCCGTATGTGCTCCGGTTGGGAGCCTGGCCTTGGCCAGCGGAGGGGACCGTAAGGAAATTCCGGCAGATTCGCTCAACCAGGGCAATCAGCTCCGCGAAGCGAAGCGGCTTAATGACATAAGCTGAAACGTCGAGGTGGTGGAGGGACTGGGCGAGGGATTCGTTCTCGGACCAAGCCATTGCGACGATTGGTATGTGTTTCAGGTGTGCATCATGACGCAATTCTCGGAGGAAGATCAAACTGGCATTGCCAGGGAGGTCGAGATCAAGCACGATGAACGCCGGCAGTCGCCCGGAATTCGGACCGATCAGCGCTCGCAGCCAGTATAGGGCGTCCATGGCGTCAAGCCATACTTCTACCCGGGGCCATGGCGTCTGTACTTCGGGCTTGATCACGAGCCAAGCCCTGAGGAGAGCCTCACAGAAAAGCTCCGCTTCGCCTGGGCTGTCTTCCACGAGCAGGATTTGTGGGGTCGCTGCGGATCGAACGCGCGGATCCGTTTGACGAATACCGCTATTCAAGCGAACGTCAATCATGGGACCCTCTGGTAGAAGGGCTTGCCTCCAAGAAACTGGGGAACGTATTCACTTGCCCGATGTCCTGTGACAGAAGACTACAGCTGTGACAAGATGACACAGTACCTTGAACGGGTCTTAGAAACCGTGACGTTCTGACGATCATATGATGGCAGCAGGGAGTGAAGTTTTCGAGCACCATGGACGTGACACAGCCCGATCGCATGGCCCAGATTCCCACCAACGCCCGACAGGGCATGAGCAATAGGAGTGCCAGCTCTGTTATGAACGAAAGCAAAATTTTTGGAGAATTTTTGGAGACTGAGAAAGGAAGAATGGCACGTTACAAATGGGTGAGGGATTTCGCACGTGGCGATCAGTGCGAAATCGCAGGGCGATCAACCCATTGATGCAATGGGCGACTCAACCCTTCATGCGGGCGATGGGTCGGGGAGGGAGCGGTTTCACTTGAGTTCGGAGGGAGCACTCTTCTCACGCACCACGGCCAGCACGATCAGGATGAGAAAGACGGTTCCTGCCGCGATTGCGAGCAAGCGGTGAAGGGTGGCGGACGTGTGTGCCCATTCTTCTCCAAGGCCATAGCCCAGGGCAAGAAAAGTCCCCGTCCACAGAAAGCCTCCGATAGAGGCAAAGAGCGCAAAGACCCGAAGCGGCAGTCTGGATGAGCCCGCCGTCAACGCGGCCACATGCCGCAGGCCCGGCACGAAATAGCCCACCACGAGCGTATATTTCCTCCAGCGACCGTACCAGGCTCTCACGCGATCAAGGTCTTGAGGTTGCACTCCGAACAGATGACCGACGTGATCTACCAGGTAGGGCCCGAAGCTCCGCCCGAGACCATAGCTCAGTGTGATACCGCAGAGACTGCCCGACACGGCGGCCACCGCTGTCGGCATCGGCATCAGTTCATGCTTGAAGATAAGGTAGCCGGCAAAGGTGAGCAAGGTTTCATCCGGCACCGGCAACCCCACAATGCCGAGCATCAGCAATGCGAAGAGGGCAAGATACCCATACTGAGCAATCCAGTCGAAGAGGATCTCCACGGCATACCTTCAACTGCATCAGTTCGGAATGCGAGACAGCCTATTGTCCTTGCATGAGGGGCAAGCTGAACATCCTCACGACAGCTTCTTTCAGGCCCTTCCTTCCTCCAACGCGGCAATTTTCCGCAGCCGTCGTTTATGACGCTCCTCTCCCGTGAAGCGGGCAGCCAAGAAGGTCTGGATCAGCTCCCAGGCCAACGCATAGCCGATCACGCGCCCGCCGAGGCAAATCACGTTCATGTCGTCGTGTTCAACCCCCTGATGCGCTGAGTAGTTGTCCGAGCAGGGGCCTGTCCGGACCCCGGAGACCTTATTGGCCGCGATACAGGCGCCGATGCTGCTTCCGCACACCGCGATCCCGCGTTCTACTTCACCTCTCGCGACGCCCTTGGCCAGCGAACCGACGAAATCCGGATAGTCGTCATGAGGGTCCAGCCTGTGAGCCCCGTAGTCCACCATCTCGTGTCCGGCGGCGCGAAGATCCTTGATCAATTCCTGCTTGGGCGCGAAGCCCGCGTGGTCTGCTGCGATGCCGATTCTCATGCGTTCTCCTTCAACCCGCCCTTGCGGCTTCAAGATCGCTGGATTGCAGTCTGCTGTGGTGGATGCCTACGCTGGATCCTACGAGGATTGTCCCAAAAGCTTCACCCATGGATGTGGCTTTTCGAGGCTGCAACAATCGCATGCAGGTCATAGCTCAACAAATCACCGATGCGCTCGATGCGGATGTCTGCCGGGGGATAATGCTCCACAGCCCGAGAGTTTCGTGCATAGTGCCCCTGCCGGGGAAATACGGTGGTCACTCGTGCGTGCAAGACATCCTTGACCGCGGTGAGAATCCGAAGTTTGTCGTCGACCAGCACATAGTGATCGGCCGGATACCGCCGCTCGACGTCATCCAGCTCCTGCTCCTTGTGAACGTAGACGAGCACATTCCCGTCCACGGCCTCGAACAGCCCTGAATGCTCGATCTTCCGCGGCTGAAAGACCACGTCCCCGTCCGATAGGATCACGGCCTTCCCCCAGCGTTTGACGTGCTCGATCGCATCGAGCGCATTGGGGCACAAACGATTGGCAAAGGGGTAGTTGAGCAGGAACCGAGACACCGTCAACACATGGGGGTCCCGTGGGTGCTCCAGACGATACCGCTGCAGTGCTCCGAGATAATCCGCATACCCGAGTTCCGCGCGCAACCGCTCGAAGAGGGTCCAGTAGAGGTGTTCGCGTTCTCGGCCGATTTCCCGCTCCAAGTGACGTTTCAGATCGGCAGTGACGCGATCGTTGTCGAGCAGCGTATTGTCGACATCGAACAAGAACACGACCGTCGGCGATTCCATACGTCTTCCTTATCGATCATGCAGCGCTGCCGAGCTTCGCTTCGCCGCCCCCCATTGAGCCGGGCAGACCGTTCGAGTTACGAGCTCCCGCTCCACTTCCAATCGCGGATTTCCGGCATATCCTCCCCGTATTCCGTCACGTACTGTTTGTGTTCGATGAGTTTGTCGCGTATGGCCTGCTTTACATAGGCGCCTCGCGCCGCCAAGTGCGGCACACGGTCGATCACGTCCGCAACCAGATGGAACCGATCGAGGTCGTTCAACACCGTCATATCAAATGGCGTGGTGGTCGTGCCCTCTTCTTTGTAGCCCCTCACATGGAGGTTCTTGTGGTTGGTGCGGCGATAGGTCAACCGGTGAATCAGCCAGGGATAGCCGTGAAACGCGAAGATGATGGGTTTGTCGACCGTGAAGAGCGCATCGAACTCTTTGTCGATTAACCCGTGCGGGTGTTCGCTGACCGGCTGAAGCTTCATGAGATCAACCACGTTGACGACGCGGACCTTGAGCTGGGGGAGATGCCGACGCAGCAGATCGACCGCCGCCAGCGTTTCCATTGTGGGCACGTCGCCGGCGCAGGTCATGACCACGTCGGGATCGCCGCCCTTGTCGTTGCTGGCCCATTCCCAAATGCCGATGCCTGCGGTGCAGTGTTTGATGGCCGCGTCCATATCGAGCCACTGTGGTGCCGGCTGCTTGCCCGCGACGATGACATTGACATAGTGGCGGCTGCTGAGGCAGTGAGCCGTGACGGACAAGAGCGTGTTGGCATCCGGGGGCAAATAGACACGGATGACCTCCGCTTTTTTGTTCACGACATGATCGAGAAATCCCGGATCTTGATGGCTGAACCCGTTGTGGTCCTGCCGCCACACGTGGGATGTCAGCAGATAGTTGAGCGATGCGATCGGCCGCCGCCAGGGAATATGGCGCGTCGTCTTCAGCCACTTGGCGTGTTGGTTGAACATGGAGTCGACGATATGGATGAACGCCTCATAGCAGTTGAAAAAGCCGTGACGCCCCGTCAGGAGATATCCCTCCAGCTAGCCTTGACACAGATGCTCGCTCAAGACTTCCATGACTCGGCCGTCGTGTGAGACATGGTCGTCCGTTTTCAGAACCGTGTCCATGAGGCACCGATCGGCCACCTCGAACACGGCCGTCCAGCGGTTCGACGCCGTCTCGTCCGGGCCAAAGACGCGGAAGTTGTTCCCGTTGAGTTTCAGGACGTCCCGGATGAACCGTCCCTGGATGCGCGTGGCCTCGGCGTCCGCCGACCCGGGCTTGGGCACGGCCACGGCGTAGTCGCGGAAGTCCGGCAGGCGCAGATCCTGAAGGAGCAGGCCGCCGTTGGCGCGCGGGTTGGCCCCCATGCGACGGTCCCCTGTCGGCGCGAGCTCCGCCAGTTCAGGTTTCAGCCTGCCGGATGCGTCGAACAGGTCCTCCGGCCTGTAGCTTTTCATCCATGTTTCGAGAAGCTTGATATGCTCGGGGCGATCCATTTCGGCCATCGGCACCTGATGGGCGCGAAACGTGTGTTCCACCGGTTTGCCGTCGACTTCCTTCGGTCCGGTCCAGCCCTTCGGAGTTCGAAGGACGATCATCGGCCAACACGGCCGCCGTGTGAAGCCCGTCGTGCGGGCCTCGTGCTGGATGGTGCCGATGTCGTCGATGACTGTGTCCAGCGTCTCCGCCATGAGCCGGTGCATCTCGACCGGATCTTCGCCCTCGACAAAATGCGGCCGGTAACCATAACCGACAAACAGTGACGCTACTTCGTCACGCGGCATGCGCCCCAATACCGTCGGACCGGCGATTTTGTATCCGTTGAGATGGAGTACGGGCAGCACGGCTCCGTCCCGGATGGGATTCAGAAATTTGTTGGAGTGCCAGCTCGTGGCGAGCGGTCCGGTCTCCGCTTCGCCGTCGCCGACAACGCAGGCGACGATGAGATCCGGATTGTCGAAGGCGGCCCCGTATGCATGCGCGAGCGCGTATCCCAGCTCTCCACCTTCATGGATGGAACCCGGGGTTTCGGGCGCTACATGGCTTGGAATACCGCCGGGAAAAGAGAATTGCTTGAACAGCCGCTTCATCCCTTCTTCATCCTGAGCAATGTTCAGGTACACCTCGCTGTACGTTCCTTCGAGATACACGTTCGCCACCAGACCCGGACCGCCGTGGCCGGGGCCGGCAATGTAGATGACATTGAGGTCGCGCTCTTTGATGAGACGATTCAGATGAACATAAATGAAATTCAGGCCCGGGGTTGTGCCCCAGTGGCCCAACAGACGCGGTTTAATATGCGCTCGCGTCAGCGGCGTCTTCAGCAGAGGATTGTCATAGAGATAAATCTGGCCGACCGACAAATAGTTGGCGGCGCGCCAGTAGGCATCCATCTTACGAAGCAAGTCGGGGCTCAAGCCAGTTCGGCTCATGTCAGGTGTCCGTCTCATGAGGTCCTCCCTGCGATGTTGTCTTCGAACGAAGCGTGCGCTCGTATGAAAACCGCGACTGAACAAGACTTGACGTCGTAGGACTGCATTGCCAGCGGTTGCTCCTCGCCCGGATCGAGAAAGTCATCCGGGCTGGATAGACTCGTATCGATCACCCGCCGCCACTCGCAGGCCTCACCCTCCTGAATTACGAACGGAAGCGGTTCCCCGTAGGCATTGATCATCACGTAAAGATCATCGTCCCGCTGTGAGGCTCCCGACAGGAAGAAGGACAGACTGTGCGAGTCGTACGAGCGATCCGGTTCCGACCCGACGCCGTACCAACGGACATCCTCACGCCAAAACCGGCTCCGTGCGAGTGACGGATGCCGTTTACGGAACGCAATCATCAGCTTGAAGAAGCGGAAGATATCGCGGTTCCGGCGGAATCGATCCCAGTCCAACCAGGTGGTTTCGTTGTCTTGGTTGTAGGGGTTGTTGTTGCCCCCTTGGGTATGCATGAATTCATCCCCGGCGCAGAACATCGGTGTGCCGTTGGCGAGCAGCAGCAGGCAGCAAAAGTTCTTGATCTGTTGTTTGCGCAATGCTAGGACCGCCGTCGGCACCCGGGTGTCTCCCTCCCATCCGCAGTTCCAACTGAAATTCTGGTCCACACCATCCTGATTGCCATGGCCGTTCGCCTCATTGTGCTTGACGTTATAGGACACCAGATCATAGAGACAAAATCCGTCGTGAGAGGTGACGCAATTGACGCTTTGATAGGCATGATAGGCGTCGGCCAATTGATCGGGAAACAGGTCGTCGCTGCCGTAGAGTCGTGTCATGACACGCTCGACCTTCCCGGAGTCGCCCTTCAAAAAGGCGCGGACATCGTCCCTAAACTGTCCGTTCCACTGGAGCCACGTGATGCCCGGGAAGCTGCGGCCGAGTTGGTAACTCGCGACATCCCAGGCTTCCGCGATGAGGCGGAGGCCGGCCAGATCAGGATGGGCGCTGATCTCGGCAATAATCGGCGGATCGTCCAGATTGACCGAGCCGTCATCGTTTCTCGTAAAGATGGAGGCCAGATCGAAGCGGAATCCATCGACGCCCACCTCGGTCGCCCAGTACCGGAGGCTTTCGATGATCATTTTGCGGACATAGCGGTTGGCACAATGGAGCATATTGCCCGTGCCCGTATCGTTGCGATACCGCGACCAATCGTTTTGCAGCAGATAGTAGGTGGTGTTGTCGATGCCGCGAAAACTATAGCAAGGCCCGTTCTGATCGCCCTCGGCGGTATGGTTATAGCAAACGTCCAGGATCACCTCGATCTCGGCTGCATGAAACGCATTCACCATCGACCGAAACTCTTCAATCTGCTTCCCGGGAATCTGATTCGCTGCGTACCCCTCATGCGGTGAAAAGAAATTCAACGGCATGTAGCCCCAATAGTTTGGGTCCTGCGGATCGTATTGGTGAACGGGCAAGAGCTCCACAGCCGTAATGCCTAACTCTTTCAGGTAGGGAATCTTCTCGACGAGGCCCGCAAAGGTCCCGCGCTTGTGCGCGCTGACGCCGGAGTTCGCCCGCTTGGTAAAGCCCTTCACGTGCAGCTCATAGATGATGGTATCGCCGGTGTGGGAGGGGTGAGGCCAAGCCTCCCGATTGGATGTCCGTGTCCCGGCTCGTAGGAGTCCCAGCGAAGCGCGTCCGGCATTGGAGCCCGGCGCTCGAGCGGCGTCGCGGCTAAAGCTCTCGGGAAAGAATACGGTCTTGGCAAAGGGGTCGAGCAGGATCTTCTGTGGATCGAATCGATATCCATTGGCCGGATCGTGCGCCCCATCGACCCGGTAGGCGTAATAGGCAATGGATCGAACCTGCGAGGCGGGAAGCCGGCAGTGCCAGACACGACCGGACTTGTGTTTGAGATAGTCCAGCCGATATTCCATTGCAGGATTCGTCGTGTCATCGTGCCGGTAGAGCAGTAACGTAACCCCGGTGGCGTGTTTCGAGTAGAGCGCAAAATTCACCGCCAGCTCGTCTTTCAGCCACGTAACGCCCAGCGGAGCGGGCGATCCTTCTTCCGCGAGCCACTCGTTCATGCCGCACCTCTCAGATTCGATCCGAAGCGATTGTCCGGGCGGCCGACGGGAGCGGCGATTCAGACTCGGCGACAGGCTCGCGTCGACCGTTCATTGTTTCCACAGAATCAACGACTCTTCCAACGGTATACGGGCCTCGGAATGAAAGGGCACGATACGGGGCGTGAAATGATCCGCGGGCCGGTCGGACGGGCAGTCGGCGAAGAAGACGTAGCCTTTCACCGCACCGGGGATTGTTCCTTGCCTTGCCATGACGATGCGGGTCGGCGGTTCACTTTCATTCGGAGGATCAGCATACAATTCCACCTGGACCCAGCCCGGATCGACATCCCCAAAGTAGACCTGGACTTCAAATCGCCAATGGGGACCGACCCCTGTGACGTGTACGTCACCAAACCGCATTCCCGTCCAATCTTCCCGCAGCCGCGCATGCCATGTTTCCAGCTCAAGGGCCAATTTGCCTCCGTCTTCCAGGCGACGGCGTAAGGCCTCGGTTGCGGGGCGATACAGTCGCTCGACGTACTCGCGGACCATGCGATTGCTGCTGAACTGCGGCGTGAGACGGGACATGCTGGCCCGGACACGGTTCAACCAGGCGCGCGGGAGGCCGGCATGGTCCCGGTCGTAGTACTCGGGAATGATCTGTTTCTCCAAGAGCTCATACAATCTCGCGGCTTCCACCGCATCGTACTCCGGGTCGGAATGTTCATGAGCGTCGCCAATCGCCCACCCGACCGCCGGGGCAAAGGCTTCGGCCCACCATCCGTCCAGTTCTGAGCAATTGAGGCCGCCGTTGACGAGAATTTTCATCCCGCTGGTCCCACAGGCCTCCCACGGTCTGCGGGGCGTGTTGAGCCACACATCGATGCCGGCGGCCAGGTACTGGGCCAGCACCATATCGTAGTCTTCCAAAAAGACGATGCGGTCCCAGACGTCGGAGCGTGCGGCGAAACGTGTCATGTCATGCACCAGGCGTTTGCCTTGATCGTCATGGGGATGGGCCTTGCCCGCCACAATGAGTTGGACCGGACGGTCCCGGCGGCCCAGGATTGCTGCCAGCCGGTCGGGATCGTATAGCAAGAGATTCGGGCGCTTGTATTCCGCGTACCGGCGGGCGAAGCCGACGGTGAGTGCGTTTGGGTCAAGCACATGTGCCGCCTCTCGAATATGGTCGGCGTCCGCCCCGCGTTCTTGCATCTGGCGAACCAATCGCCGGCGGGCATAGCGAATGAGTCGGTGACGTTGCGCGGTTCGGAACAGCCAGAGGTCTTCGTCGCTCACGCACTCAATGGACGAACGCACCTCGGCGAGGTCGCCGAGCCAACGGGATTTGCCGCAGGCGCGTGTCCACAGTTCATCGGCCTCCCGGGAATCCCAGGTAGGGACGTGCACGCCGTTGGTCACATGGGTGACCGGAACCTCCTCTCGAGGCCATCGGGGAAACAGTGGCTGGAAGAGGCCTCGGCTCACAGCCCCATGGAGCCGGCTGACGCCGTTGACGATTCCGCTTCCGCACATGGCGAGGACCGCCATATTGAAGGGCTCGTCTCGATGGTCAGCGTCCTTGCGTCCCAGAGCCAACAGGTCGTCCAGCGGCATCCGCATCATTTCGGCCCACAAGGCTGCATAGGGGCGAATCAAGTCCGATGAAAAGCGGTCGAACGCCGCTTCGACCGGCGTATGGGTGGTGAACACGTTGCCGGCTCTGGTTGCACGGAGTGCAACGGAGAATGGATGCCCGGTCTGCTGCATGAACGCGAGTGCCCGTGCAAGTACTGCAAGCGCCGCATGTCCTTCGTTCAGGTGGCAGATCTCGGCCGTGATCCCGAGCTTCTCAATGACCCGCCAGCCCCCTATCCCGAGGATGATCTCCTGGATGAGGCGGGGCCTTGGTTCCGAGGGATAGAGATGCGCGGTGGCTCCTCGGTCAGGAGGGTGGTTCAGTGGATCGTTACTATCAAGCAGGTACAGCGTCACTTTGCCCACCCGGGCATGCCAGATCCGGAGGACCATCGTTCGGCCCGGCAATTCCAGGTGGATTTTCAAGCCAGCCGCCTTCATGGTCTGCTGCCGGGGTCACTGGGAGCGTCATGGGGTCGTTGTAGGGAAACGCTTCGCCTTGTCGCCCCTCCGGATCCAGCAGTTGTCGAAAGTATCCCTGCTGGTAGAGCAGTCCGATGCCGGTCACGGGGACGCCGAGATCGCTGGCCGCTTTCAGGTAGTCGCCCGCTAAAATGCCCAGGCCGCCGGAATAAATGGGCAACGCTTCTCCCAGCCCGAATTCCATGCTGAAATAGGCGATTCCTTTCGGGGCGTGCTCCTCCCGCCCGCGTCTGAACCAGCCGGGGTCATGCAGATAGTCCTGCCGGTGGGCCAGCCATCTCTGCAGTTCCTCACGAAACGCGTGGTCTGCTGCGACCTCTACCAAACGGGCTTGCGAGACGCTCTGCAGGATATAGTAAGGATTGCCGGTACGCTCCCACGCCTCAGGGTCCAACTTGTTCCAGAGCTGGTCGGTGGCGTGGCTCCAAGTCCAACGCAAATCCAGCGCGAGGTCGGCTAATCCCTCGAGTGCCGGCGGCAGCGGCCGATTAAAAAAATACGCTAACATGATACGCGCGAACCGTAAATGGAAGCTGCTGTGGCCGCTGCGCAATTGGGTGCCGCATCCCTCGACTGCCGGGCTGTGCTTCCACCCCGGCGAATACCGGACTGCACCCGACACAACTCATGCCTGCAAAGGGCGACGGATCTAGCAGCGATACGACTCCCACTGACGGAGAATCTTCTCCGCGTCAAACATCAAGCGATATTCCTTGCAGTAAGGTTCCCCGCTGCCCATAGGTGGCGGAGTGGTCCCACCGACCACCCGATATAGCCAAATCGTCCTTCCCTCCGCCGAGGGCCGGGTTTCCGTTGGCGGCCCCAATCGTTGCGCAACGTCGGTTTGCGTTGCACGATTGAGCGTCTCATCCAGATACTGAGCCTGCCAGTGCGTACAGGATAGGCTTTCCGCAATCAGTAGGATGGCTGTGAGATGGACGGCTCGATTCATTGGGACGCCGTTTGAGTAGGGAGGAAGCAGGTTGCTTGCCACTCGCGTCAGCCGCGTCCTCTCACCTCGATCCTTTCCTGTCCTGTTCCAGCGGTCACAACAAGAAGCACAGTTATCTGTCATTGTAAGCCTCTGGCAAGTGAACGGAACAGAGACCTGCTGCAGCAATGTGGCACGGTGTGCCGGAATGGCACACGCCACTTGCGGCTCGTCGGAAGGTCATTCCTCCAACGACGGTCGCGCTAGCGCATCATGACTTTACCTTTACTCCAATAATAATAAATTGAAAGATTAGGATAGATCGCGTTGATGTTATTCTGGCCGGCAACGGAAAAGAGCACGCCGGCCGCGGCGACGAGTGCACCATGCTCGCTTTGAAAAAATTTGTACTGGACCGCTGGTTCAATACCAAACAGCGTAAGCGTATGCGCATTGGTGCCGGGAATCGTCGAGATATTAATGGGATGTCCATCCGCACGAAAGGGAAGCTGGTGGAGCGTGACAAATTCCAAGTTATAGCCGAAGCCTTTCTCGTCATTCAGAATGTGTTCAATGATGAATCGGGTGTTCACGATGTCGCCGATATACGTGTTCATGCCCGCATTGCTGCCCGGGACTGTGTAGGTGTAGTATGCGCCGGCGCTGATCCTGAAGGGCCGAAAATTTTTTCGGAACATCAGGCCTTCAGTATAGGAGAGTGCGCCAAACTTCGTCGCCGGAAGACGACCGAGCGGCGAAAAGCCACCCGGAATGCCTCTTGTGCCGAGCCACTGGCTGCTTGGCAGGACCAATTGATGGAATTGGGTAATCGTTGGTTGCCAGGTATACGGATCCTGGACCCGCAAGCGGTTCTTGACGTAAATGGTGGTGTCGCCGGGACCGAATGCGTCGCTACGTGCCGAGCTCCCATCGGCGGCGCGATGGGAGTCCTGCCACCACAACGATGAGGCGCCGGCTGGAATGACGTCGACTTCTAGGTTGTCGGTCAGTCCATAGGCAAATATAAAGGTAGGAGCAAGCGCCTGCAGGTGGTCTTTGGAATCCGTGGAGGCCGTGCTCAAGCGATTGCCGTACACCTGGTGTCCGAACTCGCCGAAGAGAAATGGCTGAAACAGAAACTGCTCCTGGGGTTGCACGTCGACTCCAGTATTGAGAATCGGTCCGTTTGCCATGGGGTTCCAGCTTCGGCGGTACTTGTGGAGCTCCACATCTGTCGGTGTCCACTTCCAAGCGAAGGGGTTCCAGGGTGGAGCTTCTCTCATCTGCTGTGCCGTCTGAACGGTGATGTCTTCCGCTCGGGCCTGTAACTGTCCCGTCACCAGAGTCAATCCGCCGGTGAGTAATAACGCCATCCCGCCAAAACGCAGCTGCTGTACAACACCGAACCACCGATTGTGACAATGTCTCCGATGCATCCTATACCTCCTTCCTAACCGTGACGGTCATAAAGTCCGACAAGTCGGGAAAGGAGCAGGGCGAGTGCCACACCGCTCAGCGAGCGTTGCGTCACCGTAAGAAGCCCGTTAATTCTGTGTTAACACTCGCGCTGCGAAGCCCCTGNNCCGGTTAAAGTAGGACGGCCCTGGGGAAGCCGAGGGTGGTATCGGAAAGGGAAGAAGAAACAGATGAGGCAGAATATGGCGATCCGGCACTGCGGATTCAGCGGAACGGGGAAACCACGATCACTTGTGTTCGTCGAAGGCTCTCAGGAAACCGCACTCGGTGACCTTCCTTTGTGAGCGCTGTGTCATCGCGAGCCGTACTCACTGGAGCCGGCGTTCGATCAACCGAGCCTCTATCTCCCGGTGCTTGCTCTCCAAGGTGTGACGTTGCTCACGTAGTTCGTCGTAGGCGGTCACGTATTGCTGCCAGTGTTCCCGCCATCGGTTCAGGAGTTGTCCCTTGTCGCCAGGGTTAGTCTGAACCTGTTGCAGGATGTCACGCGCTAAGACGAGGTGGTCGCGCTGCAGCGCCCATTGTTTCTGATGCAGCTGCCAACCGGACAGGTCCAGAGCCTGTAGTTCCTGCAGCACAGGATCGCTCCCCGGGGACGTTTGCTGAACTTCGTTCATGCGCTTCGACACCGTGTTGATGTTCACGTTCAGCTGAGCGATGCCTTTATTGAGAAGCCCAATGACCGGATCGCCAGGAGGAATAGCATTCCGATCCCTCTGACTGCTGCCGACACATGCGGTCATGCTTATCGCACACACGATGCCGGCGGCCATCCATAGTCCTTGCAGTTTCATACGTGCTCCTCCTCAGAGAATCCGGCGTTCTCGGGCGCCGAAAGCAACTATTGGTGATTCAGATATCGAATCGCTGTTCCGGACAAATATTCCGTCCGTTCAGGCTGGTCCGCCGTGCTCTGCACGAAACTCCAGGGGTCGTAATAGAAGGGCGACCACCAGCCCCACCCACCGGTGTAGGGGCTGAAGCTCTCCGAAGCCGGTCCGAGTGTCGATTCGTACCGGGGACTTGGTCCCATCGATTCCAGGATGTCGAATTTTCCCGCCACGACCGCATCGGCCCCGAGTGAGCGGGCACGAGCCAGAATCTTCTTTCGTAGCTCATCCTCATCCGTGCTCTGGCTCGTCGCGATGATCCGGGCCAGTGTGATATGCGGAGCGCTCGGTTCCGTCTCCAGCCACTGCACCGACTCGCCGCTCGCCCGCGGTGGATAGGACTCATGGGTCAGCGGCTCGACCTGCACCGAGACGCACCCGGTCAGCACGGCGCAGGCGCATAGCAACGCGGTTTGGTGGGGGGCCTGAATTCCGCCGAGAGACCAAGCACCCATGGTTAGTCGCACCCTACTCGGTGCCCCGCCGTAATGACTCCCTGTGCATCGGCAAAAAAGAAGAGCCGGCAATCCACGCCTCCATAGAGAGGCAGCGTACTGTAGATCTCCGCTTGACCCGGTAGGCTCGGCAGCGTCATGTCCCACACCAGTTCCTCCATGCCATCCGCGGATTCCTTGTGAAACTGCGGCGGCCCAAGCTCCAAGTACAGATCGGCTTTCTGTTGCCCGATCCAGCGGGTGATGACGTCATCCCAGGTTTGATAAATCCCGGCCAGCCCGGGTCCGCGGTCTATTGCACAACCGCCGGTCAGGACCATCATGGTCAGCAGGGACAGGAACAGCGTCCATTCCGGTACACGGCCACAATGGGGAACTGCGCGGTGTCTCCTCCTGATTCCCATAAAGACAGTCTGGGCTGAGAGGCTGCTCAGTTGCAACCTTAGGGCGGACCCTGCAAGTGTTCACCTTTCTCCGGACCATGCGCCCGAACCCGAGAAGTGTCCGACGATGTCTGTCCGGCAGTGCTTGTCGCATCCGTATACCGGATGGCTGTGCCCATGAGCATCCGGATCGTCTCGTCATAGGGCACGGCGATGCTGCCGGAGTAGAGCCCGCCCCACGGACTCCAGCCTCCGTAGAGACTGCCGAACGGACCATAGCTCCACGGGCCCCCATAGTACGGGCTGTTATAGCCCCACGGGTCGTACGCCGGCTCATACGCCACCTGGTGCAGAGTTTGCGTGTCCGGTTCTGCGAAGACTACCGCATCCGCCCCAAGGGTCGCAGCCCGGTCCAATATCTTGCGTTGCAGCTTCCCGAAGCTGAGCCAACAATCGCCGATTCGGAGCTCGGCGAGTTCTCGATGGGGTCGGGTGGGCATCCGGTTCAACACCGCGACTTGTTCGGCGGACTCTTTCGGAGGGAATGTGTCGCCGGTCAACAGGATGGTGTCCACGCTCGTGCATGCGGAGACGAGGACGGACAGACCGATCAGACTCGCGAAATTCGGGCGGGGTCGTGGTTCGCGCGCCGGTTCCGGGTCACGGCGCATCACGGAGCTCCCGTTTCTTCGGAACGTGCCGAACGGTTGCCGTGCATCACATCGCCAGCTTGTTGAACGCATCCAGTGCGGCCACTTTGTAGCATTCGGCCAGGGTTGGATAGTTGAAGACGGCCCGGAGGAAGTAATTCAGTCCTCCTCGATGTTCCAGCACGGCCTGCCCGATATGGATGAGCTCGGTCGCCCCGGTTCCGATGGCGTGCACGCTCAGGAGCCGCCTGTCTTCCCGATGAAACAGCAACTTCAACAATCCGCTGTTGTCTCCCAGAATCTGTCCCCGCGCGATCTCGCGATAGCGGGCCACGCCCGTCTCATACGGGACCCGCTGCTCGGTCAATTCATGTTCCGGCGGGCCGACCATCGAGATTTCAGGAATGGAATAGATGCCGACGGGGAGGTGATCGGGTATCGGATCCGCGTCGATGCCGAATGCATAACAGGCCACCTGCCTTGAGAGGCGGAGGTGGAAGCCAAGCTGGGGTAGCCGATCACATCGCCGGCGGCAAAGATGTGCGGCACTTCCGTGCGAAACTTCTCATCGACCTTGAGGCGACCGCGTTTGTCGGCCGTGAGGCCGGCAGCGGCCAGATTGAGCGGTTCAGTGGCGCCGATCCGCCCGATGGAGTACAGCACGGAGTCGGACACGATCCGTTTGCCCGATTCCAGCAGCAATGCGGCGCGAGGTGGCTGGTCGGCGGTCAGTTCCACCCGTTCGACCGCCTCGCCGAGCCGAAACGTCACATTGCGGTTGCGCATCTGGTGCATCAACTCGTCCACGATCTCGGAATCAAGAAACTCCAGCAGCCTCGTCCGTTTGTCGACGAGCGTGACCCCGATCTGCAGGGCGGCGAACATCGACGCATACTCGACGCCGATGACGCCGCCGCCGACCACGACCATCGTGCGCGGCAGCGCAGTCATCTTCGGGATGTCGTCGCTGGTCAGGATAATGCCGCCGTCCTCCGACACGACATCAGGACGTGCCGGCACGGTTCCGACCGCGATCAAGATGTTGTCCGCGCTCACCGTCCGCGCCTCGCCACCGTTCCTCACCATGACGGCATGAGGGTCGAAAAACGAGGCCTGTCCTTGAATGAAAACAATATCGTTACGACGAAGTTGGTCTCTTACTACTCCGACTTCCCGTTGCATGACGTCTTCGATACGGGCGAGCAATTGCTCCACCGCGGGCCGCCCCTGCGGACCGTTGCCGCCGAAGCGTTCCACGTGGCGGCTCCCCAGTCCGAACGACAAGACCGCCTCCNNGATTCCGCCGGGAATCGGCCGTTGTTCCACGATCGCCACCCGCTTGCCGAGCTTGGCCGCCTGTACTGCAGCTCGCTGCCCGGCCGGGCCGCTGCCGATACAGAGAAGATCGAACTCATACCGTGCGTGCATCAAAAACTTCCTTTCTACGTAGAGCCGTTGCCCGGCGAGCGTGCCTGATCAGGGATGGAACGAGTTCGTTCGATGCTGCCGGTTTCGTACAACGAGAGACGGTTCGCCGCCTGAGTCAATGCTCAAGACCAGGCGAGTCTTCCCGTCCACGTCCCGAAGGGCCAGCCCGGACTCGCTCGATAGACCCAACCAGACGATATTGGTGCCGGCCTCATCGGTCATCGCCAGGTAGGGCGCGCCCTCTGCCGAGAAGGTGAGTCGGGCCCTGGTATTCCCGAAGCGATCCACAAGATCAAACTCCTCAGCACGAACAATGGTCCGTTGGTCACCCGACCGGTCTTGTGCGAGGCCGGACGTTGGTGCATGCCATGATGCCCCGACGAGTCCTCCAAGCAGCCCGGCGGCAGCACTCAGCAGGAACCCTGTGACAACTCCTTGTTGCGCCATGATGTGGTCCTCCTCGGCATTCCGCCTGCCGTGAGCATGCCGATCTCGTCTGAGAGTATTCCCTAGCCTGCTGTCGGAAAAGACATGTGACGTGAAGCCTCGCGTGCGGATGTACGGACGGCTCCTCCGACAAGCTCCAACAGGAATGAGGGGTCACAGGGCTTCTGTACCCAGGCATAGGCACCCTGTCGAGCCGCCGTGTCCGACAGATCGAGCTGGTCTCCAGACACCAAGACGACCGGCGTCTCGGGCCAGACGATGCGCGTGACGGACAACAGTTCCATCCCGTTCAAGCGCGGCATGTGACAATCCGTCACGATGGCGTCAAAGTGTCTCCGTTTCAACTCCGCCAGCGCCTCTTGGCCATCGCGCGCAGCATGGACGTTGTAGCCAGCTTGCAGAAAGATGGCGGCCAGCATGTCTCTGGCTAGACAGTCGTCTTCTACGATCAGCACTCGTTTTCCGTATCCATCCATGGTGACCTCCATTGTTCCATCTTCCCTGTGGCGACTGGTGCGGAAGAGGGCAGTATGGGCATCCTCGGTCGGCTCCACGTTTCGGGCTGAGCAAATGCGGTGCCACGTGGAAGTAACTGGGGGCGTCGCCTATCCAATGCTCGGCTGCGATTTGTTCAGACGTGGGGATCACCACGTCTGCGGTGTGTCAGGATGTCATGAGGTGCCAGACCGTCACAGAGGAGGACGCCTGCTCTTCTATCAAGTGGAGAACAGTCCAAGACGGAATGGGTTACGGGATAGAGGATCTGGAAGCCAGTCGCTCCTTGGTCTTCTCGAGATAGGCGCGTGATTGTTGCCAGCGGTCCTTGAGGCGGGCGTAGCTTTCATCCAAGTCGTCCTGTTGATCAGGTGAGAGCTGAGCACTCAGATCAGAGATTCCACGGGTAAGGATGTCCTCGATTTCCGATTGATGCGCAAAGCGTACCTCGAGGATAGCGAGGTGAATCCGGGTAACGATCGGCTCAATCTCCGCTTGCTGGGCAGCCGTCAATGAGAGAGCCTGAGTCAGCCGCATCATGATTTCCTCACGCTGCGCCGCGGGCTCCTGTTCCCATCCCTGCGTCAGCCGTGCATGAAGATAGAGCCAGCCTCCGAGTAGACCGGTAAGGGTACCGACTCTGAACACCAGGATAAGGGTCGTCCACAATCTAATTCGGATCATCTAGTGTTCCGTCCTAGAAGTCATGTTAACGAGTCCTCCGGACGGCTTTCTTGATGATCTCGGCGGGCTCGCGA
>JRYJ01004409.1_pt1 | contig 41800 bp, 35 predicted proteins | sample 235371 | NCBI WGS metagenome assembly JRYJ01 (sample SAMN03074219, study PRJNA261477) | activated sludge metagenome | biome: Wastewater Treatment Plant; feature: Wastewater; material: Activated sludge; isolation source: activated biomass of a wastewater treatment plant treating hydrocarbon... ... | reverse complement strand
GATAAACGCTGAAAGCATCTAAGCGTGAAACTCGCCTTAAGATGAGATATCCCGGAGTCTTGAACTCCCTAAAGGGTCGTCGAAGACCACGACGTTGATAGGCTGGGTGTGGAAGCGCAGTAATGCGTTAAGCTAACCAGTACTAATTGCCCGTGCGGCTTGATCCTATAACCTTGAATTGCCAAGACAACTCAAAAGCAATCACACACCTTCTACCGTTTAACGCTTAGCGTCAAAAGACGATAAGCGGACAAGTTATGCTTGGCGACCATAGCGTTTCGGACCCACCCCTTCCCTTCCCGAACAGGACCGTGAAACGAAACCGCGCCGATGATATTGCACACCTCGTGTGAGAAAGTAGGTCATCGCCAGGCTCCATACCAGAAACCCCCTCCAGATACACTCTGGCGGGGGTTTCGCCATTTGGAAGTACTGCTGCCAACTGTTTCCGAGGATCGTGTGCGTATAATCGGGCGCCTGGCGGAGCTTAGGAACGGACATGTTTGACTGGAGAGATTACGGCAACGGTATCGTCGCTTTTGACTCCGGCTATGTTCGGCCACTCCTCGCTGCCATCCATCTGGTCGTCAACGAAGGCCGCGTGGCGATTGTCGACACGGGTAGCCGGGACTCTTTACCCAATACGCTCGCTGCCCTGAAGCGGCTGGATCTCGGCCCCGGGGCGGTGGATTACGTCGTGCTGACTCATATCCACCTTGACCATGCGGGTGGAGCGGGCTATCTGATGAAGGCGTTCCCGACGGCTGAGCTGGTTGTTCATCCGCGGGGTGCCCGGCATATGGCCGAACCGACCAGACTGGTCGAAGGAGTTTCGGCCGTCTACGGTGCTGAATATGTCGCCAGGACTTACGGTGAAATCCTGCCGGTTCCGATGGAGCGCATCGTTAGCGCCGAGGAAGGCCAGGATCTTTCACTCGCCGGAAGGACCTTACGGTGTCTTGATACACCTGGGCACGCCAAACACCATATTTGCCTTCAGGACCTGGATACCGGAGGAATATTTACTGGCGACATGTTTGGGCTCTCCTATCGGGAGATGGATGTGGCCGGGCGGGCCTTTATCTTTCCCACAACGACCCCAACCCAATTTGATCCGGTGGCTATGGAAAGCTCGATCAAGAGGCTGTTGGACCTAAAGCCGGAAGCAATGTATCTCACCCACTATGGTCGTGTGGGCGATGTCCAGGCGCTGGGCGAGGACTTATTGCGCCGCCTGGCTGTCCACGTCGAAATCGCCCTGCGGCACGCTGCTGCCGATGGTGCCATGCGTCATGGTCTGTTGCGGCATGACCTCGAAAGATATCTCCTCGCCGAGGCGCGTTCCCACGGTGTTCAGTTGCCGGAAGAAACGCTGCGTATCATTTGGGAGACTGATCTTGAGTTGAACGCGCAGGGCCTGGGCATCTGGCTTGATGGCAGGGCCCGATGAACGTCGTGTCGATGGGGGGGCGACCAGGGAGCTGTGGCATCCCAGCTCGCTGTGACTGATTTCGGGGTCACGAAGCGACAAACCGCTCAATCAGGGCTGCGGCGGCAGCCAGCCCGAAGGATGCGGTGACGCATACCGAGGAGCCAAAACCCGCACAGTTGAGGCCGCTTGCCTGCCCATCGCTGGCGCAACCGGCGCTGGCCGGGTAGCGTAAGGGCTCGGTTGAATAAATGGCGGTTACCCCGAATTTGCGCTTTGGATCGCGGGGGAACTGGTGCCAGCGTCGCAGTGCCGAACGCACTTTGGCCAGCAAGGGATCTTGTACTGTCTGAGCAAGATCGCAGCGTGCAATACGGATCGGATCCACCTGGCCGCCAGCGGCGCCGGCAGTGACGATGGGCATGCCTCGGGCGTGGCAGTGAGCGATCATGGCCACCTTGGCACGGACCTGGTCGATGGCGTCGAGCACGCCGTCAAAGGGGCCGGCCAGCAGGGGGCTCACGTTTTCAGGGGTTACGAATTCCTCAATAACCGTGATGCGGCAGGCGGGGTTGATGGCTCGCACGCGTTCCGCCAGGACTTCAACCTTGGCGGCGCCGTAGAAATCGTCCAAGGCCTGGATCTGCCGATTGGTGTTGGATTCCGCCACCATGTCGAGATCGACGAGGGTGAGGGCGCCGACGCCGGTGCGGGCCAGCGCCTCTACCGCCCAGGAGCCAACGCCGCCGACGCCGACGACGCAAGCATGGCTGCGGGCGATCCGTTCCGCGCCCTCGGCGCCGAAAAGGCGCGAAACGCCGCTGAAGCGGCGTTGCAAGTCGGGGGCCGTCATGCTTCGATGGTTTTGCGGATCACCGTATTGAAGGGCCCGATCCACTCCGGTGCAAATTGATTATCGCAAGCATTGACTTCGGCGATGGCCCGCAATACCGATCGATTCTTTCCACGGTGAATATGTTTCAGCATGACTGCCTCGAAGGCGTCGACGATGGCCAGTATTTTCGCGCCCGGGCAAATCTGGTCGGATTTCAGCTGCCGCGGATAACCGCCACCATCTGGCATTTCGTGGTGCTGGGCAACCATCTCGGCGGCTGACTCCCAACCGGGCATCCGTTGCATGAGCCCGGCTCCATAGCCTGGGTGGTTACGCAGGGCCTGCTTGTCTTCCGGAGTCATACGTCCGACTTTCAACCAGATCGGTTCGGGGAGGAGCATCATTCCGACATCGTGCATATAAACGGCTGCTTCCAGTTGCGCCGCATCCACTGGCGAGCCCGCCGCTTTGTTGGTTTCCAGCGCAAGGCGCAGGATCCGCATGGTGCGTCCCTTGAAGAGCGGCGAGCGGCTTTCAAACTGTAGGGCGAGTGATCGGAAAAACTGCAGGTCGGCTGTGGCAGATGCCCCGACTGGCGCCTTGGAGGATAGGCTGGCGATAACCGGCGGAAAACCCGTGACCGCCTCTATCAATTCCCGGCAGACCTGGTCCACTTCCCGGGGTGGAGCAGCGGCAAGCTTCTCCAGGCCCTCGACCAACGGGACGAGGCGTAAGGCTTCAAGAGACTTCTGCTGGACCACGCTATGGGTTGCCAGTTCCAGGCGGTCGAGTGCCAGGAGGAGGGCTTCCGCGAGGAGGTCGGAAAAGGCGATGGCGCCTTCGCGGAAGCGGCTGAGTACCGACTCGAACGGATGGGCAATGGCGATCGCCAGCTCGAACTTGCAAAGCGCTGCGTCCCCTTTGATGTTGTGCACGGCACGAAAGAGATTCCCGATGGCCTCCCCGTCCGACGGCGCCTTGCGCAGGTGTGCGACGTCCCGCTCGATGGTTGGCGCTCGGTCGGCCAATACGTCTACGAACTCTTCCAGCGCGTCCCGGTCGTGGACTACCGGATTGATGATCGAGCGAATCTCCATACGCTTTTCCGTGACGATGCGAATCTGCGCAGTTTAGCCGAAAGGCGGGCACCAGCCTAAGAATTGACTGCGCCAGCCTTGACGCTGCCGGGGCACGGGGCCTAACATTCAACGCTTCGTCAATCCCTAGCCTGCCGTGACTCTGGAACAGTTGTACGCCCTGATCGGGCCCGATATGAAGGCCGTGGATGCGGTTATCCGCGAACGGCTCCATTCCGAAGTCGTTCTCGTCCGGCAAGTGGCGGAATACATCATCAATAGTGGCGGCAAACGCTTGCGGCCGGCACTCGTCCTCCTCGCCGCAGGTGCCCTGGGCTATTCCGGCCGACACCACCACGAACTGGCGGCCGTAGTGGAGTTCATCCATACCGCCACCCTGTTGCACGATGATGTCGTCGATGAATCCGAACTGCGGCGCGGGCGCGAGACGGCCAATGCCATGTTCGGCAATGCTGCCAGCGTGTTGGTCGGAGATTTTCTCTATTCCCGGGCCTTCCAGATGATGGTCGGCGTCAGCGACATGAGAATCATGCAAGTACTCTCCGACGCCACCAACATCATTGCCGAGGGGGAGGTGCTCCAACTCATGAATTGTCACGACGCGGATGTGGACGAAGCACGCTACCTTCAGGTAATTCGCTACAAGACCGCAAAGCTGTTCGAGGCGGCGGCACAGTTGGGGGCCATCGTCGGCGGAGGCGACTCCTCGGTGGAGTGGGCACTGGCTTCGTATGGCATGCACCTGGGCACGGCCTTTCAACTGGTGGATGACGTCCTTGACTACTCGGGACAGGAGGCCGAGACCGGCAAGCATCTCGGCGACGACCTGGCGGAGGGCAAGCCCACTCTGCCTCTTATCCATGTCATGCAAAAAGGTACCCCCGATCAGGCGGCCTGCGTGCGGCGGGCCATCGAAGAAGGGGGGCGGGATGATTTTCCGGCGGTCCTGCAGGCCATCCGCGACTCGGGGGCCCTGGAACACGCGCGGCAGCAGGCGGCACGGGAGGCGGAGGCCGCAAGACAAGCGCTGGCCTGCGTCAGGGATTCAAATTATCGCGAAGCTCTGCTACAATTAACCTTCTTTGCTGTCGAGAGAAATCACTAGCTCTCGCGGCCCTCGGAGTGTAGCTCAGCCTGGTAGAGCACTGCGTTCGGGACGCAGGGGTCGCATGTTCGAATCATGTCACTCCGACCATTGACATCAAGCCTGATTTTTCAGGCTTTTTGCTTTTTTGCGCCGGGTTCAAAATGTTCAGAGTCCTGATGGTGTGCATGGGGAACATTTGCCGCTCGCCCATGGCGGAAGGGGTGGCGCGAGCCCTGGCCAAGGAGCAGGGGCTCGCGGCCGCCGTGGAATTCGATTCGGCCGGAACGCACTCCTATCACGTTGGCGAACCACCCGACGAACGAGCCTGCCAAGCGGCAGAAAAGCGGGGCTATAGCCTGGTCGACCTGCGAGCACGCAAGGTGTCGCGGGAAGATTTTTCGCGCTTCGATCTGTTGCTCGCCGCTGACCGGCAGAATCTGGAAGCGCTACGCCGTTTCTGTCCGGACGAGGCGCTTCTGGGCAAGGTAAGGCTGATGCTTGATTTTGCCGAAGGGCTGGAGTCTGCCGAGATTCCCGATCCTTATTACGGCAATCGGGCTGGTTTCGAGCGGGTGCTGGAACTCTGCGAGCAGGCTGCCCTGGGTCTGCTGGAACACATCAGGCGCGTCGAAGGAATTCGCTGATATCGTCGGTAGCGGAGCCGGTTGGAATGGCTTGGCTACGAAACGCATCGATTTCGTCGGCGATCAACTCAAAAAAAGATCGTACGTACGAGTTCATGGCACCAATGGTGGCAGAGACATCCATCATCGAAGGGATGCGCATTCCCCGATGCTCGACGGGGCCTCCCACTGGAATCAGTTCACCGCCCAGGCGATTTACGCTGCTTGCCAACCTGGGTTCGGTCAGGACGAATAGTGTTTCGATACCCTGGCGGCGGGCCAGCGCGAGCAAAGCTAGATAGAGCGCCACCGGCAGATAGGGGAGTCGAAGCTGCTGCCCCTCCTGGGGATGGGTTTCCAGGGCAAAGGGGCGGTTGTTCTCGCCTTTCCGACGCCGGTAGCGGCCAAGGATTGCCAGACGGGAGATTTCGGCCATTTTCGAGCGATCAAGCCGCCGAGGGGCAAGGACCCGCTGGTCCAGCGACGAGCTGCAGGCGGCCTCGAAGGGGAGGGGTTTGTCCGGGGCAGTAGGATCGGCCATCACGATCCGGGCGCAACCGACGAACGCTCCCGAGCCCAAGGCCCGCACCAGGCAGTGAAGGGAGTGCCGATCGTAGTCATCGCTCTCCAGACCATCTTCCCTCGTTGCCTCGTAGCCGAGGTCACGGCAGTAAACTTCGTGGCGAAGACGATAGTTTTCCTGCCTGAGGGCTTCCGTGTCCGCAGGAATCACTTCGAAATACTGTCGGTAGCCTTCGCTGAAATTAAGTACTGACATGTTTGCGGGCGGTGAAGCGGATAACTGCGGCCGCGGGAATCTCCAGTGGGCAGTGGGCTGACGGGGCTGACGGACGGCATGCTGGCCGGACGCCAAGCGTCAGTCTAGCTTTTTCAGGTAGTCCTTGGTGAATATCTTGTCCGGCAAGTCCCGCAACTTCATGGCACTGTATTCCAGAACGGATTTCTCGTTGCCGCGCAGGGCGTCTTCCATGACCAGGCGGGTAGGACGGGACTTGCCGACCATGGGCTGGAAGTTTTCGTAGCTGCATCGCTTGAGGAGCCGGTTCGACAGCGAATAGAACTCCGCCTTCAGGGGCCAGTGATTTTTTCGATTGACCCAGTACACCACGCGCTGATAAGTGACGCCCCGGTCTACCGCTGTCAGCTCCAGGACGTAGTATTGTTCGTTGCCGATGGATTCCGTACGCAGAATCTTCGGGTTGTAATCCCCCGAGAAATTGGCGCGGGCAAGGTCGCCGTTGGCCACCTGGCCTGTTAGGCGCTGGGCAAGGGAGATGCGGACCGGTTGCGAGACATCCGGCATGAACACCCACAGGTCGCGGCCCTTCATGAGGAGGATCTGACCTCGTTCCGAGGCTGGTTCGGTGACCATGACAACGGTGTTTTCGTTGCCCTTGGACAGAACCCGGTACTTGCGCGTTTCCGTCGCGGTGTCGGATTGTGTGGTGACAATGCCAATATCCACCTGGAAACCTTCGGCAGGAAAGCGTACCTGGTCGGCCTTTTCCACTATACTTCGGGCATATGCGTCGTCCGTGGGGGGCGGGGCAGGCTCCTCGGCCAGGGAGTAAATACTGTTGGTGGCGAGACCCAAAGTGAAGAGTATCGAACGGACGATGGTAAGCAGTGATTGCATTGTCATTTTCGCTCCGGCTATCCTGAAGAACCTGCGGCAGCCCATTGGGCGCCTGTGATCTGCTATGAGCGTAGTGCGCATTGAACGGGTCTTTAAGGATTACCTGCTGGGCGAGCAGATTGTCCAGGCCGTCAATGATATTACACTGTCCATTGAACCTGGGGTCTTCCTGGCCATCGCCGGGCCTTCCGGAAGCGGGAAGACAACACTGCTCAACCTCATCGGCTGCATCGACAAGCCGACCAGTGGCAAGATATTCATCAACGATCAGGACGTTACCGAAAAGTCGCCGGACGAGCTGGCGGAGCTGAGGTCGCGGACGATTGGTTTTATATTTCAGACGTTCAATCTTCTACCGGTTCTGTCCGCAGCCGAGAACGTCGAGTATCCGCTCCTGCTGCGCAAAGACGTCGGCAAGGAGGAGCGCCAACGGCGCGTGGCCTATTTCCTGGCCATGGTCGGCCTGGAAAAATACGCCCATCACCGGCCAAACCAGCTGAGCGGCGGCCAACGGCAGCGGGTGGCCATCGCCCGTGCCCTGGCCATCCAGCCGGCACTGGTGCTGGCCGACGAGCCCACCGCCAACCTCGACAAGGCGACGGGGAGGGAAATCCTGCGGCTGATGAAAGCGATCAACCGGAAACTGGGTACCACGTTCATATTCTCAACCCACGACCAGAAGGTGATCGACACCGCCGATCGCCTGGTGCGCATGGAGGATGGGATCGTGAAGGCGCTCGGCGTGCGGAATGAAGACGGAGAATGGAGTACCGTCCGGGTCCGCAATCTTTCCGAACTGGCCGCCGGAGACGCTGAAGAATGAACGGCGGCGGGGGATGTACCTGCCGCGATCACGGGGGAAATACAGTGGAAAATAGAGGGATGCTGCGAATCGGAAGCCATTGGGCCGTGGCGCTGATATTGTCGTCGATGGTCGGTCTTGCCGGGGCAGCCGGGAGGGATGACCTGTTTGGCGACGACCTGCCGGACTCCGGGGCGAAAGCCAAGGAGGAGGCGGCTGGTAGCGGGGTGAAGGGCTATTTGCAGTTTGAATTGGCCCGCACCACGGCCGCGCCCGAACACTGGTCGAAAATGCGGACCCGGGCCGAACTGGCGTCCCAGGGATCCCTCGGCGATGGCATCAAGTGGAAGCTGAGCGCCCGCGCCGACTATGATTTCGTCTACGGCATCAACGACTACTACCCGCCGGACGTGGAGCGCAACCAGCGCTCCGATTTCTCACTGCGGGAAAACTACCTCGACATCAGCGCCGGAAACTGGGATTTCCGCCTTGGGCGCCAGCACGTGGTGTGGGGGGAAATGGTCGGCCTGTTTTTTGCCGATGTCGTGTCGGCACGGGACTTGCGCGAATTCGTCCTGCCGGAATTCGATGCCATGCGCATTCCCCAGTGGGCCGCCCGGGCCGAGTATTTCAAGGACGATTTCCATGCCGAATTCCTCTGGATCCCGGTGGCGAGCTACGACCGCATCGGCAAGCCGGGGGCCGAGTTCTTTCCCTGGCAACCGAATCCTCCGGGCGGATCCATCTATCGCGCTGAACAGAGGCCCAAGGCCAATGCCGACCACATGAACTACGGCCTGCGCCTGTCTACCCTCAAGGCGGGCTGGGACGTCTCGGCCTTCGCCTACAGCAGCATGGATGTCCAGGCGACCTTTTACCGCAGCATCGGTGCGGGACCGACTTTCCCTTACGTCTATCAGGCTCGCCACGATCGCATCAACCAGTATGGCGGTACCGTCGCCAAGGACTTTGGCAACATGGTATTCAAGGCCGAAGCCGTTTACACGGAAGGCCGGAAATATCCGGTTCTGCGCGTGACCGACGGTGACGGACTGGTGCGCCAGAACACCCTGGATTGGGCGGCTGGCCTGGACTTCACGTTGCCGGCGGAAACCCGGCTGAACGTACAGGTGTTTCAGCGGGTCTATTTCGACCATGACCAGGACACCATTCCCGATCACCGGGAAAATGGCTACAGCCTTTACCTGAACGGCAAACTGACGGAACGCCTGGAGGCCCAGGCGACCTTCATCGCCAGTTTCAACCGCCCGGACTGGCTGTTCCGGCCTCGGGTCGCCTGGAACTTCGAGCGGAACTGGCGCCTGCTGGTCGGGGCCGATATTTTCAAGGGGTCTCCTGCCGCCTTGTTCGGTCAATTCGACAGCAAGGACAGGGTGTATTCGGAAGTCCGCTACAGCTTCTAGGGGAGGTCCTCGCCCATCACCGGGAAGGATGGCGGGGCGACGGGACTGGTTGAGCGGGAGCCGGAACTGGGCGACAGTCTGGCGCCGTGTACCCGGTCTGCCGCGCCCCATGACTCAGCCCGGGACTTCGATTTCTGATGGCGGCCACATGTCAGAAAATTTTACATGGGCCATTTGTTCAATCGAGTCCGTCTGGGCAGGTTGATGATTTAAAAAGAAAAATTTTAATTGGCATAGTCGTTGCTCTTACCCTGTCGAGCCTGGGTTGGCCAGGGTTAGTTAAGCGGTAGAGGGCATCCACTGCCCGTTTTTAGGAGAAGATTATGTTCAAGACTAAGCTCAAGACCTTAGCGGCGGCGGTGGCTTTGACTGGGTCCATGGGAGCGATGGCTACCCCGTTGCCCGTTACCATCACCAACGCCGACGGTTCCTTCAGCCCCCTCAGCGGTTTCGACTGGGATGCGCTGGGCACGGCAGCGGTGTATGGCTTTACCGCGACGACCGGCAACAATTTCACGATCGATTTCTGGGCGACCGCCACTTCGCTGTCCCTCGAAGGCGGTGGCCTGATCCCCGAAGGCAATCTGGTTCGTCGTCTGGGCGATTCCGGCACCTATGAATACACCGTCTTCGGCCACCTGAACGAAACGGCGACCTGCCCGACGCCGGCTAGCTGCACCTTCAACATCACCGGCGGCAACTTTGCGGTGTATTACGACACCACCCCGGACGGCAATTACAAGACCGGCGCCGGCATTACCGACGGCGTGAAGATCTTCTCCGGCTTGGTCGGCCCGCAGGCTGGCGGCAGCTTCACCGCCATCAGCGCCACCAGCGGTTTCGGCTTCAGCACGATCCTGGCCTGGATCAACCAGACCGATCCTGCCTATGTCACTCCCGACCTGGGCGGTGCCAACAGCGTGACCACCCTGCAGCTCGGTATTTTCAATACCAACGGCTGGCTGGCCAGCGACATTTCGGGCAGCCCGGGCAACAACGGCGCTTCCAATCCGTTTGGCCCGACCAATGTTCCCTCCCTGGTTCTGCAGGTGGACATGAACACCTCCGTGACCTCAGTTCCGGAACCGGGTGCCCTGGCCCTGATCGGCCTTGGCCTGGCTGGCCTGGGTTACATGCGCCGTCGCAAGGCCGCCTGATCGGGCTGCTGAGTCAAGCGCAGAAGGCCTCCCTGGTGGAGGCCTTTTTCATTGGGGTTTGCGCAGGCAGCGGGCGGGGGTGCCACCCCAGACTTCCCCGGGGCCGATGACCGTACCCTTGGTGACGACCGACTGGATAGCGACGATGGCATCGTCGCCGATGCTGACATCGGCCATGATCACGGCGCGGGCGCCGATGGTGACGCGGCTTCCCAGGCGCACACGGTAGAAGCCCAGATCGCTTCCTTCGATGACATGGGGAATGATCATGGCGCTGTTGCCGATGATCGTGTCGTCACCGACGGAAACGAACTGGGGGTCCATCATGATTCCGGACGAGTACGAATTCCTCCCCATGCGTGCGCCCAGCGCGCCCAGCACCAGGCGCATCAGCGGAACCGGCATGGTCCGGCTGAAGATGAGGGGGTTGAAGAGCATCAGGTAGTGCAGGATGTACAGGAAGGCGCGGCCCTCGTCCCGGCTGCCGGCGGCGATGGGGCCGATCGGCACTGGTGCCGCGGCCTGGATGGCGCGGAAAGCGCCGATCGCCAGTAGATAGAATGCGGCAATGCCTCCGGCAACCGCGGCGATGCCCCGGAAATCCGTGCCGATGAGGGGTATGGTCCCGTAGTAGCCGATCACTGCAGCCACCGCGGCCTCCGCGCTGACGAGAGTGGAAAATTGGATGATCGGCAGCGGCGTGATTTTTCTCATTGCGGGGGTCCGTGGGCTGGGGCGAAGGTTGCGGAACTAGTGGAGGCGAGGCGTGACGAGTCGTTCCAGGTATGTGGCGAAGGCCGATTCCTGGCCCACCGTCCGTTGCAGCTTCTTCGCCTGGGCCCCATAGGACGGTTCGCTCAGCAGCGCCGCGATGCGCGAGCGCAGCGATGCGGGATCCAGCCGGTCGGAGCGGAGGCCCAGTCCTGCGCCAAAGGCTTCAACCGCATTCATGTTGAGGAACTGGTCCATGTTCCTGCAAATGCCGAGGACGGGAACGCCGGCCCGGAGGGCCTGATTGGTGGTGGGGCTGCCGCCGTTGCAGACGACGAGGCGGGCACGGCGGCACATCTGGTCGCCGGGAAGAAAATCGAACACGCGGACGTTGGCCGGATATTTCGCCATGGACGGGACAGTCTTGCCGGCACCTGCAACGGCAACGGGCAGCCCTGTCTCCGCCAGGGCGGGAAGGAGCTGCGCCAGCGCACCTGGGTCGCCGGAACTGCCCATGGTGACGTAGATAAGGGGTTCGCTGCCGAGGGTGGCTTCGAGACCGGGGTCGTCCGGCGGTGACCAGGCGAGGGGACCGAGGAAATCGGCCGCGGGCGTCGCGTCCGTTTCCGGGAAAAGCATGCGGAAATTGGCGAAGAGCCGAAGATCGGCGTCCGTGTAACACCGGCGCAGGTCTCCGCCCAGGGGCGGAAGCCCATAGCGGGCCCGCAGTTGTTCCATGGGCCTGGCATGGAGGCGAAAGGCGTATGGCGCAACCCATCGGAAGAGCAGCTTGGCCACGCCCAGAGGGGCGTAACGGGTATGCCAGAGAACCGGAAGCTGCGGACGCAAGGGGGTTTCCGGGCTCCAGTAGGCATCGCAGATGGTGGCGTAGGGGGTGCCGGCCAGGCGGGCGCTGACCGACAGGGAGAGGCGAAAATCACCCACGACCACATCGGGTTTTGCCGCAGCCAGAAGGGCGAGGTCTTCTTCGACGTAAGCGACCAGCGTCGCGAAGTCGTAGAGGGGGCGTCCCGCGTCGAGGCGCCGCGCGAAGATCGAGCTGTCCTGGGAGCGTAGCGGCAGAAGCGGGAACCGCTCTTCCCGGGTGAGCCAGGCGAAGGCTTCGGGGCGGGCAAAACTGATATCGAATGTTTCCGGATCGAGGCTGCGCGCGAGCTGCAGAGGCCTCCCCACGTGGGCGAGAGTGGCGCCCTCGGCGACGAACAAGACTCTCGTGCGGCCAGACTCCATGGCAGCCTAACCCTGCCAACCGGCAACTTCGCCATGGCCGCCGCAAGCGGCATGGGTCGATAACAGATCGGGTCCGGGAGGGCGCTTCATGAGATATCCAGGTTAGGCGATCAACTCATCCAGGTCTTTCCGGATTGAGCGAGACGTCGGTGGGGTGGAGCGCCCGATGCGGCAGAAAAAGGCGAAAGGCGTGGCGGGGTTGGCGCCGGCCAGGCCCTCGAATTCCCTGGCGAGCCTGGCGGCGCTGGCGTCGATCCCTTCCTGGGCGGAAATGCTGCGGGAGGCATTGGCGTACCAGCGGAAAATCACCGGGGTCATTTCCGGCTGCAGGTGCAGGCCGAGCCGGGTCACCGTCAGCCAGAGCCGCTGCATGGCGATGCCGGCATCGACGTAGTCGGCGACGGATGCGAGGGGATGGCGGGGAATCAGCAGCACATGTCCCGCACACATCAGCGCGGGCAGGAGGTCGAGCTGGATGCGAGGAGCGACCGTGCCAAAGAGATAGCGATTGAAGAAAGCGACTCGCCGCCAATCGCCCATTACCCAGCGCATCAATACTGCGGTCGCGGGGTCGACCCCCACCGCATGCTGCGGAATGCGGTCCTTGCTGAAGCGGGCGCCCCATTCGATGATTTCCTTGTGCACGGCGTAGGCTTCCGGGCAGGTCAGGCGAATATGGGCATTGCGCCAGAGCAGCCCCGCTACCTGGATCTTTTGCGACCACGTGCTGAAATACCGAAGCTCATAACGGGGGCCGACGGCGGTGGCGAGTGCCGCCAGTGCCTCCGGTCCCGCGGGGGCCGCCGACATCGGCCGTCGTTGCACGACACGCCGGGTGATATAGGGGAAAAGTTCGTGGGCGCTCGGGGCGGGGCATGGCGTCAGTCTGACATCGAAAACGGGTGTCGCATCCGGGCTCTCGGGGCGGCGCGTCCAGGTGGCTTCCTGGCCGAAGCCGGTGGCGGCAATGCGCAGGGTCTCCAGGAGCGCCCCATGGGCCATGTGGCTGGCGTGGCCGTCGAAATCGTAGACGCACCAGTCGCGGGTGTCGTGCCCGTGGACGACGATCTGGTCGGGGGCGACGATTTCGAATCGCCAGGGCTGGGTATTGTCGCCGCTGGGTGCCCACCGTGCGAGTTCGAGTATCTTCAGGATGGTGGCGTGGTCCATGGCAGTGCCCTAGGCGCGGGCGCCGGCCTTGAGTTGTTGCCGGACGAGGGTGCGCATGAGGATCTGCAGCGGGTTGCGGAATCCTCCCGGCCGCCAGGTCCGGACAAAACGCTGGCGATAGGCGTCGAACTGGTAGCCCCACGGGGCCAGACGCACCTCCTTGCGTCCGAGCAGGAGCTTGAGGGTTTCCACGCCAGCCACGCCGGCGCAGAGTTGGCACGAGGCGCCGCTGGAAGGGCCGCGCCGTTCGGCGAGGTTGACCCTCGAAATGTCCGCCAGGTAACCGCGCTGCAGCATGGCGGGGGAGAGACCGACGAGAAAGCGGATGGCCATTTCCAACTCGTCGCAACCGGCGAAGCCGAAATACTCCTCGAAGCCCATGCCGCCGGGACCGAAGACGAGCAAGGCCGTGCCCATTCCCAGGGGGGCGGCGGTGACCACCGGAATGCCCTTGCGCTCGCAGGCGGCAAAGGTCTCCCGCCGGGCCGCGAAAGCGAAAAAATCAAGTCCGTCCACGTAGACATCGGCATCGGCGAGAAAGTCGTCGAGCTGGTCGCTGCTCACGCCCTGGGGAAAGACCTGCAGGCGGATTTCGGGATTGATGTCCAGGGCCATGCGCGAGAGTACCTCGGATTTCGGCTCGCCCAGGGTGCTGACGGTAGCGCCGGCCTGCCGGTTGAAATTGGCGATGTCGAAAGTGTCGAAATCGGCAATGGTGAATCCGCCAATGCCCAGGCGGGCCAGCGTCAGCAAATGGATGCCGCCCACGCCGCCAAGGCCGGCGATGGCGACCCGCTTGTCCCGCAGTGTCCGCTGCTCGGCCTCGGTGACCCAGCCGATGTTGCGGGAGAACGCCTGGTCGTAGTCGAAGGTGGAAGGCGTGGGGGAAAGGGGGGGCAATTTGTTCCTCCTGCGGGCAGTCGTTCGGATAATATAACAGGCGTCCCATGACGGCGGGGCAGGCGTTTGCGCAATGCATAGGGGAGCCTGTCCGGCTCGGCATGCTTTCCTGTCCGGTAACGCAAAGGATCCCATGCACCTCGCTTGGCTGGAATTCCTGACGGCCTTCCGCAACGTGACGCGCCAGTATCGCCGCAGCCTCTTCGGAATCGCAGCGGTCGCCTTCGGGGTGATCGCGCTGCTCCTGGCGGCGGGATTCATCGAGTGGGTCTTCTGGGCGTCCCGGGAGGGAGCCATCCAGGCCGGACTGGGTCACGTCCACGTGATGCGCCAGGGATACCTGCAGGACGGCCAGGCCGATCCGTGGCGCTTCCTGATGCCGAAGCAGTCGCCGGAAATGGAAGCGGTGGAAGGAATGCCCCACGTGCGCACGGTGGCGCCCCGGCTGGCCTTGGCGGGTTTGATCAGCCATGGTGAAGCCACCGTCTCCTTTCTGGGCGAGGGGGTGGATCCGGCCGCCGAGCGGGATGTGAGCCGGGTTCTCATCATCAGCGGCGGCGAGAACCTGTCGCCGGACGATCCCAAGGGCATCCTGCTCGGGCGTGGCCTGGCCGAGAATCTGGGAGTCAAGGTGGGGGACACGGTCGTACTGCTGACCAATCTGCCTTCCGGCGGCATCAGCGCGGTGGAAGGTCACGTGCGCGGCCTGTTCAATACCGTCAGCAAGGCCTACGACGATTCCGCCCTGCGCCTGCCGCTGCCCCTCGCGCAAAAGCTTCTGCGCACTTCCGGCGTGCATCGCTGGATACTCGTGCTTGACGATACCGCGCGCACCGGCGAGGTGACGCAGGCCCTGCAGCGCACCCTGAAGGATCGGGGGCTGGAGTTCGTGCCCTGGTTCGACATGGCCGATTTCTACAACAAGATGGTGGCGTTGCTATCCAAGCAGGTGGGGGTGGTCGAGGCTATCATCGCCATCGTCATCGTCCTGAGCATTTCCAACACCATGATGATGAACGTCATGGAGCGGACGACGGAAATCGGCACGTGCCTCGCCATCGGCCGCAATCAGAGGCAGATCCTTCGCCAGTTCATCTACGAGGGCCTAACCATCGGGCTCATCGGCGCTGCGGCAGGGCTCCTCATCGGTGCCGCCCTGGCCCTTGCCATCTCCGCCGTCGGTATCCCCATGCCGCCACCGCCGGGCATGTCCCAGGGGTATCGCGGCGAGATACTGCTGACCGGCCCGTTGCTGCTCAATGCCTTTGTGCTGGCGACGGGAACCACCCTGCTGGCGAGCGCCTACCCCGCCTGGAAGGCGTCCCGGCTGCAGATCGTCGACGCCTTGCGTCACAATCGATGAGGGGCGAGGCATGTTGAAACTGGCCCTGCGAAACATCCTGCGCAATCGTGTCCGCACCGGCATGACCCTTTCCGCCATTGTGTTCGGCATCGTCGGGCTGATCCTCAGCGGCGGCTTTGTCCAGGACGTCTATTACCAGCTTGGAGAGGCGCTGATCCATTCGCAGTCCGGGCATCTGCAGGTGGCGCGGGAAGGCTTCCACGCCAAGGGTACGCGCAGTCCGGAGCGCTACCTGATCGATGATTCGGAGGGGCTGGCCAAGGCGCTCGGGGAGACGGCCGGCGTCGCCGATGTCATGGCGCGGGTAAGCTTTTCCGGGCTGGTCAACAATGGGCGCACCGATTGGCCCATCGTCGGTGAAGGCGTCGAGCCGGAAAAGGAAGCGGCCCTCGGGAGCCAGCTCAAGATTACGGCGGGCCGGCAAATGACGGCACGGGACGAAAATGGCATTCTGGTCGGACAGGGGGTGGCGCGGGCGCTCAAACTCGAACCGGGAGGGCAGGTGACCCTGGTGGTCAATACCGCCGAAGGCGCCCTGAACAGCCTTGAATTCGTGGTGATCGGCGTTTTCCAGAGCTTTTCCAGCGACTTCGATGCGCGGGCCGTTCGTATCCCTCTGGCGGCGGCGCAGCAGTTGCTGGGCAACAACGGTGTCAATACCCTCGTCGTTTCCCTGCAGCATACCGAAGCCACCGATGTTGTGGCGCAGGCCTTGCGCAAGCGCTTCGCCGGGGCCGCGCTGGAGGTTCTGACCTGGGTGGATCTCAACGACTTCTATGCCAGCACCGTGGCCCTTTACGAGCGGCAATTCGGCGTCCTGCAGTTGATCATGCTGGTGCTGGTCCTGTTGAGCGTCATCAACAGCGTCAATATGAGCGCCTTCGAGCGGGTGGGCGAGTTCGGAACCATGATGGCGCTGGGGACGCGCAATCTGGCCATCTTCCGGCAGGTGATCGTGGAGAACCTGCTCCTGGGCCTGGCCGGGGGCTTGGCCGGGGGCCTCGTCGGCGTGCTGTTGGCACTCCTGATCTCCGCCGTCGGCATTCCCATGCCTCCCCCGCCCAATGCCAACCTGGGTTACGTCGCGTATATCCGGATCGATGCCATGGTGGTCTTCTCCGCGGTGGTCATCGGGTTCGCGGCGACAGCGCTGGCATCGCTTCTGCCGGCCTGGCGGGTTTCGCGCATCCCGGTGGTAGACGCTCTCAGGCAGAATTACTGACGATCAGTCTGCGTTCCTGCTCCGGCGAGCGGGTGGCCGGGCCGGCGACGCCTGTGAAATATTTTATTTCTCTCCCGGGGATTAAAGATCACGATTCCACAACTTCCGTTATCATTATGCACGTTTGATTGCCGCCGGCCCGATGGCCGGGTCGCATAAGGGGGATGTAATGTCGAAAGTATCGTTTCGTTGCCTGTCCGGGCTGAAAGCATTCGTGGCAATGGCGGCAGTGGCCGTCGGCCTGGCCGGTTGCGCGTCCAGCTACCCGCCGGCACCCACCACGGCGGCCTCGCCGGACTATAGCTATGTCATCGGTCCCGGCGACCAGATCAATGTCCAGGTCTGGCGCAATCCGGAGTTGTCCATGGCGGTGCCCGTGCGGCCCGACGGCAAGCTCGCCGCACCCCTGGTCGAGGATCTCGTGGCGATGGGCAAGAGCCCGACGGGGCTGGCGCGGGATATCGAGAAGGAACTGTCCAAGTTCATCCGCGACCCGGTGGTCACGGTGATCGTGACCGGTTTCGTCGGTCCCTACAGCGAGCAGATCCGTGTCATCGGCCAGGCGGCAAAGCCCCAGATTCTCCCGTACAAGCAGAAGATGACCGTGCTTGATGTCATGATCGCGGTGGGCGGCCTTACCGATTTCGCTGATGGCAACAGCGCCAGCATCTACCGTACCTCCGAAGGCAACAAGCAGTATGGCGTCCGGCTCAAGGACCTCGTCAAGAAGGGCGACATGTCGGCGAACGTGGAGATGAAGCCGGGTGACGTGCTGATCATTCCGCAGAGCTGGTTCTGAGTTCCGGGTCTTGATTCTATTGGGCATTGTCGGCGCAGCGATGCGCTCGGGCAATGCCCTTCTTGTGATGGTGCCGACTGATGGATGAGGTAATTCGCCAGGCATTGGCCATCCTGCGCGCGATGTGGAAGCATCGCTGGGTCGGGTTGGCGGTGGCATGGGTTGTAGGGCTGATCGGGGCAGGGATCGTCTTGCGCGTCCCTGACAAGTACGAAGCGTCGGCCCGGATATACGTGGACACCCAGTCCATCCTGAAGCCGTTGATGTCGGGCCTGGCGATCCAGCCCAACGTCGAGCAGCAGGTCATGATGCTCAGCCGGACCCTGATCAGCCGGCCCAATGTCGAGAAACTGATCCGCATGGCGGATCTCGACCTCGGCAACCAGTCCAAGTCCGACCAGGATGCCCTGGTGGAGCGCTTGATGAAGACCCTGGAGATCAAGAGCGCCGGTCGGGATAACCTCTATACCCTGGCCTATCGCGATCCGGAGCCGGAAAAGGCCAAGCGGGTCGTGCAGTCGCTGGTTTCCATCTTTGTCGAATCCGGGCTGGGGGAGAAGCGCAAGGATTCGGATTCCGCCAAGAAATTCATCGATGACCAGATCCGGGCGTACGAAAAGAAGCTGGAGGAAGCCGAGAACCGCCTCAAGGAATTCAAGCTGCGCAACATCGATATCCAGACCGCGGACGGCAAGGTCGGCACCGAGCGTCTGGGCGACATCAGCGGCCAGTTGGCCAAGGCGAAACTCGATTTGCGGGAAGCGGAGAACTCCCGCGATGCCCTGAAGCGCCAGATCGTCGGTGAGGACCCCGTGTTGTTGCCCGACGGCGGCAGTAGCGGCGACGGGGTCTCCATTCCCGAGATCGATGGGCGGATCGAGGCCATGAAGCGGAACCTCGACACCTTGCTGCAGCGGTACACCGAGCAACACCCCGACGTGCTGGGCACCCGCCGGGTGATCAAGGATCTGGAAGAGCAGAAAAAGCAGGAGGTCGCCGCCCGCAAGAAGGCTGCGGCGACCAATCCGGCGGTGTCCGTCAATAACAACCCGGTCTATCAGCAACTCAAGGTTTCCCTGGCGGAATCTGAGGCCACCGTCGCCTCGCTGCGCATCCGGGTGGCCGAGTACGAATCGCGCTATCAGCGCCTGGTGGGCATGATGAAGAACATGCCGCAACTTGACGCCGAATTTGCCCAGTTGAACCGCGACTACGACGTTCACAAGAAGAATTACGATGCCCTGGTCGCGCGGCGCGAGTCGGCCAGCCTGACCGGCGATCTGGAATCGGCTGCGGGCATCGCCGATTTCCGCCTCATCGACCCGCCGCGGGTTTCCTCCAATCCGGTGGCGCCCAACCGCGTTCTCATCATGCCGATCGCCCTGGTGGCGGCGCTGTTGGCCGGCCTAGCGGCAGCCTTTGTCATGAGCCAGATCCGTCCGGTGTTCTTCGATGGCCGTTCCCTGCGCGAGTCGACGGGGCTGCCCCTGTTGGGGACCGTCTCGATGATTGCGAGCGACGCCGAGGCCGTCCGCCGGCGGAGGAGTCTGCGCCGATTCATCGCCGCCTTTGGCGGGTTGCTGGCTACCTATGCGTCCGGGATCCTCGTCCTCTTCTTCCTTGCCAATCGGGCGGCCTGAGAGAGTAATCGTCATGAGCCTAATCGAACAAGCCGCAAAGCGACTGGAGCAACTCCGCCAGGCGGGGGTCGAGATTCCGGAGGGCCTCGGCGAGAACGAGGTTCGAGATTCGGGAATGGGCCGGCGGCAGGAACCGTCGCTGCCGGAGATGCCGACGCCTGCGGAAAAGGCCGCTCCCGCCGCGGATGTCGCGCCTTCGCAATCCCGGCGCGTAGACCTCGACCTCGATGCCTTGGCGGCCGCCGGCATCATCGGTCCCCACACACCCCGCTCCCAGATCGCCGACGAATACCGGGTCATCAAACGGCCCCTGATCGCCAACGCAATGGGCAAGGGAGCGGCACCCGTCACCAACGGCAACCTCATCATGGTTACCAGCGCCTTGCCGGGAGAGGGCAAGAGCTTCACCGCGATCAACCTCGCCATGAGCATCGCCATGGAGCTGGACAACACGGTCATGCTCGTCGATGCCGACGTGGCGCGGCCGTCGGTCCTCAACATGCTCGGACTGCCCCCGGCGCCGGGATTGCTCGACGTTCTGGTGGAAGAGTCGGTGGACCTCTCCCAGGTGCTGCTGAAAACCAACGTCGAGAAATTGACCCTCCTGCCCGCCGGTACTCAACATCCCCGGGCGACCGAGCTGCTTGCCAGCGATGCCATGACCAGGTTGCTCAGTGACATGGCGAACCGCTATTCCGACCGGATCATCATCTTCGACTCCCCGCCCTTGCTGCTGACCACCGAGTCGCCGGTGCTGGCTTCCCACATGGGGCAGGTGGTTATGGTCGTCCAGGCGGAACGGACGCTGCGGGGCGAGGTCCAGCAGGCCCTGGCGACCATCGAGAGCTGCCCCGTCCGGCTGATGGTTCTGAACAAGTCCAGCCGGGCAGCGGCGGAGGGGTATGGCTACGGTTACGGATACGGCTATGGTACCTGAGTGGCGTAGTCGGAACGTTGGAGGGCCCCGCCTCAAACCTGCAGCCCATATCCTGGTGGTGGCGCTGTCCGCGGCCTTTGCCGCTCCGTCCGTGGCTGCCGATGGGGCAGGCGGAATCGCGACCGGCATGAGCGGGTTTGGTGTCGGCGGCAGCGGCGTCGCCGCCGGTGGATCGGACGACCGCGGTGGACAGCAGGGGGGGCGGCCCGCCTGGCTGATCGAACCCCGCATCTCCGTCACCGAGACCATTACCGACAACGCCGCGCTTTCCCAGGGGGGCGGCGGCAGCAAGGGTGACCAGATCACCCAGATCAGCCCGGGCATCCGCCTGCTGGGTCGAAGCGCGCGTCTCAAGGCCAACTTCGATTACAGCCTCAATCAGATCTACTACGCCCAGAACACCCACGGTAGCAGCACCCAGAATGCGTTGAACACCAACGGTACGCTGGAGGCGCTGGAAGACTGGATGTTCCTCGATTTCAACGGGACCATCAGCCAGCAGAGCATCTCGGCCTTCGGTACCCAGTCTTTCAACAACGCCAGCGTCAATTCCAACACCACGGAAACCTCCAACTACAGCCTGTCGCCCTACATCCGCGGGCGTCTGGCGGGCTCCGCCGAATACCTGGTGCGCTATCGCTGGACCACCACCGACACCAAGTCGAATCAGGTTTCCGGCAATTCCACCGAAACGTGGACGGCCAATATCCATGGCAGCACCGGTCTTGCCAGCCTCGGTTGGGCCCTTGACGCCATTTCTACCCGGGCGGACTACAACGGCGGGCGTGTTTCCGAGTCGGATCGAATGTTCGGCACCCTCATCTGGCGGATCGATCCCCAGTTCCGCCTGAATTTTTCCGCGGGCACGGAAGCCGACAACTACACCACACCGGACAAGGAAACCCGGTCGACCCACGGCTACGGCTTCGACTGGGCGCCGACTACCCGAACGTCGATTACCGCCTACCGTGAGCGGCGCGCCTTCGGCAATAGTCATCGTTTCAGCTTCAACCACCGGACGCCGTTGTCCGCTTGGCGCTTTACCGACAGCCGGGATGTGGAGGTATTGAACCAGACCGGCGTGGTCGGTTTGGGAACCATCTATGATCTGGTCTATGCGCTGACAGCCTCCAACCCGAATATCGATCCCAATGACGAGGTTACTCGGGCTCAGTTCACCAACTTCATTCTGGCCCAACTCGGCTTGCAGCCGAATGCGGTCGTCACCTCGGGATTTCTCGCTTCCCAGGCCTACCTCCAGCGTCGGCGCGAGCTTTCCTTCACCATCCTCGGCGCCCGCAACAACCTGACGTTTACGGCCAGCCAGAGTCGGCGCGAATCCCTGACCAATCAGACGGTCCTGGCGCTCGTTGATGATTTTCGTTTTTCCAACGTCATCAATCAGCGCAGCTACAGCGTTAACTTTTCCCACCGGCTGAACGAGGACTCGAGTATCAACGCCATGGCGATGAAGCTCGACTCATCCGGCGAATCGTCATCCGCCTCCAACCTGCATACATCCCAAAAGACCCTCTCCGTGAACTTCTCCACACGGTTCGGGCCCAAGACTACGGCATCATTGGGACTCAGGCGGACCGAGTTCGACAGCGAGTCCACTCCCTACACCGAAAACGCCGTAACGGGAACCTTCACGGCCCGTTTCTGACCTTATGTACGAGTCCTTCTACGGGCTGGCGAGCAAGCCTTTCCAGCTCAATCCCGATCCGTCCTTTTATTTCGGCAGCAAGCAGCACCGTCGTGCGACTGCTTACCTGGAATACGGGCTTCACCAGAACGAGGGATTCATCGTCATCACCGGTGAAGTCGGTGCCGGCAAGACCACCATCGTGCGCGGCTTGCTCGACAGTCTCGACCAGAGCAAGGTGGTGGCCGCCCACCTGGTGAGCACCCAACTCGACGCCGACGATACGTTGCGCCTGGTGGCGGCGGCCTTCGGCGTGCGCACCAAGGACGTCTCCAAGTCGGACATCCTCATGTCCCTGGAAGCCTTCCTGGTAACCATCACCGGCAAGGGCAAGCGTTGCCTGCTCATCGTGGACGAGGCTCAGAACCTGACGCCGCGGGCCGTCGAAGAGTTGCGCATGCTTTCCAATTTCCAGTTCGGCAACCACGCTCTCCTGCAGAGCTTTCTGGTCGGCCAACCGGAATTCCGCGAGATTCTCCAGAGCCCCCACATGCAGCAATTGCGGCAGCGCGTGATCGCTTCCTGCCACATCGGCCCGATGGACCCGGAAGAGACCCAGGGCTACATCGAGCACCGCCTGAAGTGCGCGGGCGCCAAGGGCAATCCCCGCTTCGAAGCGGGGGCGTTCGAGGCTGTCCATCGCGCCAGTGGCGGCGTGCCGCGCCGCATCAACTCTCTCTGTGACCGCCTCTTGCTGTTCGGTTTCCTGGGCGGGAAGAATACCTTTACGGCGGATGACGTGAACGAGGTGGCCAAGGAAATCTACGAAGAGACCAGCGCGCCGATGTCGGCGGCGGGATTTGTTCCGCAGCCGGTGGTCGCCGGGGGGCAGGTTGGCCACGTGGGGGCCATCGAGGCCGACATTTCCCGGCTCGAGTTGGATCTCGCCGCCGCCGAGGAAGCCTCCAGCCGCCTTGCCGGCCTGCGCCGCGGCCAAGTCAGCGAACGCATCGCCCGGCTCGAGCAGAGCCTGCTGCGGCTGGAACGGCTCAACGCCTCCACCTTGACGCTGCTGCAACAACTGGTCGGCAACATCCGGGTCAAGCCGCCGGCGGCCGGGGACGGAAAATGACCCTGCGGCCCTGGCCAGTGGATCTCGGCCCGGTCGTCTGCGTGGTCGGCGCCCGGCCCAATTTCATGAAGATGGCCCCCATCCTGCGGGCCTTCGCGGCCCATGCGCCGGCCATCCCGACACTGCTGGTCCATACCGGGCAACATTACGACCGGGACATGAGCGACAGGCTTTTCGAGGACCTTTGCCTGCCCCGGCCGGACATCAACCTCGATGTCGGCTCAGCCAGCCATGCCGTTCAGACCGCCGAGGTGATGCGCCGTTTCGAACCGGTGCTCGACGAACACCGCCCCGCCTGCGTCCTGGTGGTGGGGGATGTCAATTCCACCCTCGCCTGCACCCTGGTGGCGGTGAAAAAAGGCATTCCTGCCGTGCATGTGGAGGCGGGGCTGCGCAGCTACGACCGGGGCATGCCCGAGGAAATCAACCGGGTGCTCACCGACCAGGTGGCGGATCGCCTCTACACCACGGAGCGCAGCGCCGGGGGTAATCTGGCCCGGGAGGGCATCCCGGGCGAGCGGGTCGCCTTTGTCGGCAACGTGATGATCGATTCCCTGTTGTTCCACCGCGAACGGAGTCAGGCGCCGGCCGCCGTGCTGGAAGCTGCCGGCTTTCCGCCGGAGATCGTCGCTTCCCCCTCCGGTTACGGCGTGGTGACCCTGCATCGCCCCTCCAACGTGGATCAGCGCGAGACCCTGGAGCCTCTGCTGACCGTCCTGCGCCAGGTTTCTGAAAAACTGCCCCTGGTGTTCGCCCTGCATCCGCGTACCCGTGCCAACATCGAGCGCTTCGGGCTGGCCGACCTGGTGGCCACGCCGCGCATGGCCATGCTGCCGCCCCAGGGCTATCTGGAAATGCTGGGACTCATGGCCGGCGCCACCGTGATGCTCACCGATTCCGGGGGCTTGCAGGAGGAAACCACCGCCCTCGGCATTCCCTGCCTCACCGTACGGGAGAATACAGAGCGTCCGATCACCATCGAGCAGGGCACCAATACCCTGGTCGGCCGCGACGGCGCCGCCATCCTGCGGGGCGTCGATGAAATCCTCGCCGGCGGCGGCAAGCGCGGCCGGGTGCCGGAATACTGGGACGGGCGCGCCGCCGAGCGCATCGCCGCCGACCTGTGCGACTGGCTGCTCGCCCGCCGGGCCGGCGCCAATCCTTGACGGACGGGGTGGCGATGGGCGAGCAACCAATCACCAACGCCTTGACCATCGACGTCGAGGACTATTTCCAGGTTTCCGCCTTTGCCCCCCACATTCCGCGTACCGACTGGGGCAATCGGGAGTGCCGGGTCGAGGCCAACGTGGACCGCATTCTCGCCCTGCTCGACGATGCGGGGGCCCGGGCCACTTTCTTCACCCTGGGCTGGATTGCGGAACGCTATCCCCAGGTGGTGCGCCGCATCGTGGACAACGGCCACGAGCTGGCCAGCCACGGCTACGGCCACGAGCGGGCCCACGACCAGACGGAGGCGGCCTTCTTCGCCGACATCCGCCTGGCCAAGATTCTGCTGGAGGACCTCTCCGGCGAGGAGGTCAAGGGTTACCGGGCGCCCAGCTTCTCCATCGGCGAACGCAACCTGTGGGCTTTCGACTGCCTGGAAAGGGCTGGCTACCGCTACAGTTCCAGCATCTACCCCATTCGCCACGACCACTACGGCATGCCCGACGCGCCGCGCTTCGCCCATCGGATCGGCGCCTTGCTGGAAGTGCCGGCGACGACGCTGCGGGTTGGACGGCGCAACTGGCCCGCCAGCGGAGGCGGCTACTTCCGCCTCATGCCCTATGCCATGTCCCGCTGGATGTTGCGCCGGGTCAACGACCTCGACGGGCAGCCGGCAGTCTTCTACTTTCACCCCTGGGAACTCGACGTCGGCCAGCCGCGCATTCCCGGGATCAGTGCCCGCACCCGCTTCCGCCACTACGTGAATATCCCGCGCATGGAGGGGCGCCTGCGCCGCCTGTTGGCGGATTTCGCCTGGGGGCGCATGGATGCGGTGTTTTTTGACCAAACGGCGGCCGGCTGACCGGCTGGTGGCCGGAGGCGGCGCGACCGGAACCCCATAGATCGAATTGCCTGAGACCATGCAGTCCATCAAACGCCTGGAGATCACCGACAGCAAGACCGCGTGCAGGTGGGACGCCTTCGTCCATGCCTGCCCGGAGGCCACCTTCTTCCACCGTTCCGGCTGGCAACGCATCATGGCGGGGGTTTTCCGCCATCCCGTCCATTACCTCTACGCCGAGCGGGATGGCGAAATTGTCGGCGTCCTGCCCCTGGCCCATGTGCGCAGCGTGCTCTTCGGCAAGGCCCTGGTTTCCCTTCCCTTCGCCGTCTATGCTGGCGTCGCAGCCGTCGACCTGGAAGCCGCCGGCGCCCTGGAGGATGCCGCCCAGAAACTGGCCGGCGAACTGGCCGTCGAGCACCTGGAATTCCGCAACCTCGCCCCGCGCCACGCCGACTGGCCTACCCAGGATCTCTACGTCACCTTCCGCAAGGAAATCCACCCGGACGAGGAAACCAACATGCTGGCCATTCCCCGCAAGCAGCGGGCCATGGTGCGCAAGGGCATCAAGAACGGCCTGGTCAGCGAGATAGACCGCGAAGCGGACCGTTTTTTCGCCCTCTACGCCGACAATGTCCACCGCCACGGCACTCCGGCCCTGCCCAAGCGCTATTTCCGGGCGCTGCAGGAAGAGTTCGGCGACGACTGCGAGATTCTCACCGTGGTCGGTCCGGATGGCCAGTTGCTGAGCAGCGTCCTCAGCTTCTTCTTCCGTGACGAGATCCTGCCCTATTACGCCGGCGACGCGGTGGCTGCCCGGGATCTGGCGGCCAATGACTTCAAGTACTGGGAGCTGATGCGCCGGGCCTGCCTGCGGGGCATCAAGGTGTTCGACTACGGCCGCAGCAAGCTGGGCACCGGGCCCTATGCCTTCAAGAAGAACTGGGGCTTCGAGCCGCAGCCGCTCTATTACGAATATTGCCTCTACAAGCGGGACGCCATCCCCCAGAACAATCCCAACAACGCCAAGTACCGGCTGCTCATCGAAGCCTGGCGGCGCATGCCCATCGGCCTGGCCAACTGGCTGGGGCCCCACGTCGTGCGCAACCTGGGGTAAGGCCATGCGCAACCTGCTCTATCTGGTCCACCGCCTGCCCTATCCCCCCAACAAGGGGGACAAGGTCCGCTCCTACCACCTGTTGAAACACCTGGCCGGCAAGCATCGCGTATTTCTGGGCACCTTCGTTGACGATCCCGCCGACGAAGCCTACATCGACACCGTCCGCAGCCTCTGTGCCGATGTCCATGTGGCCCGCCTGTCGCCCCGCTGGGCGCGGCTGCGCAGCCTGCGCGGCCTCCTGGCCGACGAGGCCCTGACCCTGCCCTATTATCGCGATGCCGGCCTGCAGCGCTGGGTGACGGAAACCTGCCGCAGCCAGGGCATCGACAGTGCCGTGGTGTTCTCCTCGGCCATGGCCCAGTACGTCCGCGGCATGTACCGGGTGATGAATCTGGTGGATTTCGTCGATGTCGATTCGGCCAAATGGACCCAATACGCCGAGCGCCACCGCTGGCCGATGTCCTGGATCTACCGGCGGGAAGGCGAGCGCCTGCTGGCCTTCGAGCGTGCCGTCGCCGCCCGTTCCGCCCGTTCCTTCTTCGTCACCGACAACGAGGCCGATCTTTTCCGCCGCCTGGCCCCGGAATGCGCCGTGCGGGTGGAAGCCATGGAGAACGGCGTCGACGCCGATTTCTTCTCTCCCCACGAGGAGCGGCCGAGCCCCTTCGCGGCCGGGGAACTGCCCCTGGTCTTCACCGGGGCCATGGACTACTGGCCGAACGTCGATGCCGCCGTCTGGTTCGTCGGGGAAATCCTCCCCCGCCTGAAGGAGCGCTGGCCCCGGGCGCGCTTCTACGTCGTCGGCCGCAGTCCGGCGCCCGCCGTGCAGGCCCTGGCTTCCCCCGATGTGGTGGTGACGGGCACGGTGCCCGACGTGCGTCCCTACCTGCAGCACGCCGCCGTCGCCGTAGCGCCCCTGCGCATCGCCCGGGGGGTCCAGAACAAGGTGCTGGAAGCCATGGCCATGGCGCGGCCAGTGGTCGCCTCCGCCGCCTGTGCCGGCGGCGTTGACGCCCGGCCCGGCGAGGCCTTCCTGACGGCCGAATCCGTCGACGACTTCTGCCGTGCCATCGGCGACCTTCTCGCCAACCCGGGCCGGGGTGACACCATCGGCGCCGCCGGCCGGGCCCGGGTGATCGAGCGCTACAGCTGGGAGGCCAACATGGCTCTCATCGACACCTACCTCGATCCAGCGGCCGATCTGCGGGTGAACGCGCCATGAGCGGCACCACGCCGACGGAACTCCAGGCCCTGCGCCAGCACGCAGCGGGCCTCTGGCGTCCCGTGGTGCCGCTGCTGGCGGGCGTACTCCTGTGGACGCTGTTGTGTTTCCGGGACACCTTCCTGGCCATGGCGGAAATCTGGGCCCGTTCGGAAACCTTCACCCACGGTTTCGTAGTGCCGCCCCTGGCGGGCTGGCTGATCTGGCGTCAGCGCGAGCGCCTGGCCCGGCTGGCACCCTCGCCCGAGCCCTGGATACTGCTGCCCCTGGCCGTGGTCGGTTTCGGCTGGCTCCTCGGCCACCTGGCGTCGGTCAATGCCGTCACCCAACTGGCGGCCACCGCCATGCTGGTACTGGCGGCGGTCGCCGTGGTCGGCCTGCGCGTCGCCCGGGCCATCGCCTTTCCCCTGGCCTTCCTGTTCTTCGCCGTGCCCATCGGCGAATTCGTCATGCCACGGCTGATGGAATGGACCGCCGACTTCACCGTCGTCGCCCTGCGACTCACCGGCATCCCGGTCTATCGGGAAGGACTGAGCTTCGTCATCCCCTCCGGCAACTGGTCGGTGGTGGAGGCCTGCAGCGGCGTCCGCTACCTCATCGCTTCCCTCATGGTGGGCACCCTCTTCGCTTACCTCAACTACCGCTCCCTGCGGCGGCGCCTCGTCTTCGTCGGCGTTTCCATCGTCGTCCCGATCTTCGCCAACTGGCTGCGCGCCTACATGATCGTCATGCTCGGCCACGTTTCCGGCAACACCCTGGCGGTCGGCGTGGACCACCTGATCTACGGCTGGCTGTTCTTCGGCCTCGTCATCATGCTCATGTTCTACATCGGCGCCCGCTGGAGCGAGGAGGAGGAGCCGCTGCCGGAGCTCGCCGCCCCCGGTGCCGCCGGCGGCGCCGGCCCGTCGTGCAGGCGGCGGCGGTGGGCAGTGATGGCCCTCGCCCTGCCGGCCATCGCCTGGCCGGTGGCGGCCAAACTGGCGGTGGAGCGCAGCGACGCCGCCCCGCCGCCCCGCCTGGCACTGCCGGCCGCCGAAGCGATGGGGGGTTGGCAGCAGGTGGCTCCGGCCGAGGCCGACATCGTCCCCGCCTACGAAAACCCGCCCGCCACGGCGGCTGCCGCCTTCGCCCGGGACGGCCGCAGCGTCGGCCTGTACGTCGCCTACTACCGCAACCAGGGCTATGGCCAGAAACTCGTCACGTCCACCAACACCCTGGTCCGTTCCAAGGACACCCGGTGGACCGTCGTCGGGCAGGGCAGCCAGGCCCTGGCCGCGGCCGGCGGACCCGCCCGGGTGCGGACCTACGACCTGGCGCCCGGCCTCACCAGCGCAGCGGCCGGGACCGAGCACCTGGCCGTGTGGCAGTGGTACTGGATCAACGGCCGCCTCACCGCCAGCGACGCCGAAGCCAAGCTTTACACCGCCTGGTCGCGGCTGAAGGGGGAGGGCGATGATTCCGCCGTCGTCTTCATCTACGCCCGGCAGCCCACCGGTGGTTCGGCGGCGGAGGCCCTGGCTGCCTTCGTCGCCGATGCCGGCGGGGCGGTCAACGCCATGCTCGGCCAGGCGAGGGCGGCGCGATGACACGGCCAGACCCGCGCCCCCTGGTCATGCATGTCCTCTACCGCTTCGACACTGGCGGTCTCGAGAACGGCGTCGCCAACATCATCAACCGTATGCCGGCCGACGCCTACCGGCACATGATCGTGGCCCTGACCGACATCACCGATTTCCGCCAGCGCATCCGCCGCGACGACGTCGAATACCTGGCCCTGCACAAGCCGCCGGGCCACGCCTTCGGCCTCTACCCGCGGCTCTACCGGCTGTTCCGGGAACGCCGCCCGGCCATCGTGCACACCCGTAACCTGGCCGCCCTGGAAGTGGCGGTGCCGGCTTGGGCGGCGGAGGTGCCGGTGCGACTGCACGGCGAGCACGGCCGGGACGTGGGCGATTTCGACGGCTCCTCCCGCAAGCACCAGTGGATCCGCCGCCTCTACCGGCCCTGGGTGAGCCATTACCTGGCCCTTTCCCGCGATCTGGCGGGTTACCTGGTGGAGCGGGTGGGCATCGCCGCCGGCAAGGTTTCCCAGATCTACAACGGCGTCGATGCCCAACGCTTTGCCCCGGCCGGCGGCCGCCAGCCCATCCCCGGCTGCCCCTTCGCCGACCCCGGCCTCTGGCTCATCGGCACCGTCGGCCGCATGCAGGTGGTCAAGGACCAGACCAACCTTGCCCGGGCCTTCGTCCTCGCCCTGCAGCAGGCGCCCCACCTGCGGTCGCGCCTGCGGCTGGCGATGGTGGGCGACGGCCCCCTGCGCGAGGCTGCCCAAGCCATCCTGAGCGACGCCGGGGTGGCCGACCTGGCCTGGCTGCCAGGGGGGCGCAACGACGTTCCGGATATCCTGCGGGGCCTGGACTGCTTCGTCCTGCCCTCCCTGGGGGAGGGCATTTCCAACACCATCCTGGAGGCCATGGCCTGCGGCCTGCCGGTCATCGCCACCGCCGTCGGCGGCAACGGCGAGCTGGTGGCTCCCGGCGAAACCGGCGAGCTGGTGCCCGCGGCCGATCCGGCGGCCCTGGCGGCGGCCATCGTTCGGTTGGCCGAAGACCCGGCCCGGGCCAGGGCATTCGGCGAGGCCGGGCGGCACGCCGTCGAGGCGCGTTTTTCCCTCGACGCCATGGTCGGCGCTTATCAGGCGCTCTATGACGGGTTACTATCGGCTTCCCGCGGCCCGCGGCAGGCCCAGGCGGCCGGCCAGGCCGGCGAACATCTTTCAGGCGGATAGACAGAGTTATGTGTGGCATTACCGGCATTTTCGACAGCCGCGGCAGGCGCGACATCGACCCCGCGGTGCTGCACCGCATGAACGAGTCCCAGCATCACCGGGGCCCGGACGAGGGCGGGGTGCATATCGAGCCGGGCGTCGGCCTGGGCCACCGGCGGCTTTCCATCATCGACCTGTCCACCGGCCAGCAGCCGCTCTACAACGAGGACGAGAGCGTCTGCGTGGTGTTCAACGGGGAAATCTACAACTACCAGGAACTGATCCCCGAACTGCAGGCCCTGGGCCACGTCTTCCACACCCGCAGCGACACTGAAGTCATCGTCCATGCCTGGGAGGCCTGGGGCGAGCGCTGCGTCGAACGCTTCCGCGGCATGTTCGCCTTCGCCCTGTGGGACCGCAATCGGGAAACCCTCTTCCTGGCCCGCGACCGCCTGGGGGTCAAGCCCCTGTTTTACGCCTTCCTCGACGACGGCACCTTCCTCTTCGGCTCCGAGCTGAAGACCCTGCTGGCCCATGGCGGGCTGAAGCGCGACATCGATCCGGCGGCGGTGGAGGAGTACTTCTCCCTGGGCTATGTCGCCGAACCGCGCTGCATTTTCCGCGGCGCCCGCAAGCTGCCGCCGGCCGCCACCCTGCTGGTGCGCCGTGGCGAGGCCCCCGCCGAGCCGCGGTCCTACTGGGATGTGCGTTTCACCCTCGATGCCCGCATCGGCGAGGCGGAAGCGCGGGAGGAACTGGTCCGCCGCCTCACCGATTCGATCCGCCTGCGCATGATTTCCGAGGTGCCCCTCGGTGCCTTCCTTTCCGGCGGCGTCGATTCCAGCGCCGTGGTCGCCCTCATGGCGGGGATTTCGGCGGAGCCGGTCAATAGCTGCTCCATCGCCTTCTCCGACCCGGCCTTCAACGAATCGGCCTTTGCCCGCAAGGTGGCCGAGCGCTACCACACCCGCCACTCCGAAGACCTGGTGGAGAGCGACGATTTCGGCCTCATCGACACCCTGGCCCGCCTCTACGACGAGCCCTACGCCGACAGCTCCGCCATCCCCACCTACCGGGTCTGCCAGTTGGCCCGCCGGCACGTCACCGTCGCTCTCTCCGGCGACGGCGGAGATGAGAGCTTCGGCGGCTACCGGCGCTACCGCCTGCACCTGATGGAAGAGAAAATGCGCTCGGCCCTGCCCCTGGGCCTGCGCCGGCCGCTCTTCGGCGCCCTCGGCCGCCTCTACCCCAAGGCCGACTGGGCGCCCCGGGTGTTCCGCGCCAAGACCACCTTCGAGGGCCTCTCGCGGACGGCGGTCGAAGCCTATTTCCACAGCGTCTCCATCCTGCGCGGTCCCATGCGCCGCCAGCTCTTCACCCCGCAGTTCCGCGCCGCCCTGGGCGGCTACGACGCCATCGAGGTCTTCCGGCGCCACGCCGGCCAGGCCGGCACCGACGACCCCCTGGCCCTGATCCAGTACCTGGACCTCAAAACCTACCTGGTGGGGGACATCAACACCAAGGTGGACCGGGCCAGCATGGCCCACTCCCTGGAGGTGCGCGAGCCCCTCATGGACCATCCCCTGGTGGAATGGCTGGCGACCATGCCGTCGTCCCTCAAGATCCGCGGCCAGGAGGGCAAGTACCTGCTGAAGAAGGCCATGGAGCCCCACCTGCCCGACGACGTGCTGTACCGCCCCAAGATGGGCTTCGCCGTGCCCCTGGCCCGCTGGTTCCGCGGCCCCCTCAAGGAGCGGGTGCGGGAATCCCTCCTCGGTCCCCGCCTGCACGACACCGGCTGGTTCAACCGCAAGTACCTGCAGCACCTCATCGAGGCCCACGAATCCGGCGCCCGGGACTACAGCGCCTCCATCTGGACGACGCTGATGTTCGACGCCTTCCTGCGCAACGTCATGGAGGACGGCCAATGAGCCTGCGCATCCTGCACATCCTCGACCATTCCATTCCCCTGCACAGCGGCTACACCTTCCGCACCCTCTCCATCCTGCGGGAACAGCGCCGCCTGGGGTGGGAGACCTTCCACCTGACCACGCCCAAGCACGTGGGCTGCACTGCCGCCGAGGAGGACGTGGACGGCTGGCACTTCTACCGCACCCCCGCCGGCGACGGCGGTCTGCGCCTGCCCGGCCTGGGGGAGATGGCCCTCATGCGCCAGGTGGAGCGGCGCCTGCTGGAAGTCGCCACCGCGGTCCAGCCCGACATCCTGCACGCCCATTCGCCGGTCCTCAACGCCATCCCCGCCCTGCGCGTCGGCCGGCGCCTGGGGCTGCCGGTGGCCTACGAGGTCCGCGCCTTCTGGGAGGACGCGGCGGTGGACCATGGCACCACCAGCGAAGGCAGCCTGCGCTACCGCCTGACCCGCAGCCTCGAAACCCACGCCCTCAAGCGCGCCGACCATGTCTTCACCATCTGCGAAGGCCTGCGCGCCGACATCGTCGCCCGGGGCATCGCGGCCACCAAGGTGACGGTGATCCCCAACGCCGTCGATATCGATGCCTTCGCCGTCGGCGGCGCCCCCGACGAGGCTCTCAAGGCTCGCCTGGGACTGGCCGGCGCCACCGTCATCGGCTTCATCGGCTCCTTCTACGCCTACGAGGGCCTCGACCTCCTGGTGGAAGCGCTGCCCGGCATCCTCGCCGCCCGCCCGGAAGCGAGGCTGCTCCTTGTCGGCGGCGGCCCCCAGGAGGCCGCCCTCAAGGCCCATGCCGAGAGCCTGGGGCTGCTGGACAGGATCGTCTTCACCGGCCGCGTGCCCCATGCCGACGTGGGCGCCTACTACGACCTGGTGGACGTCCTCGCCTATCCCCGCCACCCCATGCGCCTGACCGAACTGGTGACGCCGCTCAAGCCCCTCGAAGCCATGGCCCAGGGCCGCCTGCTGGTGGCCTCCGACGTGGGCGGGCATCGGGAGCTCATCCGCCACGGCAAGACCGGCCTCCTGTTCAAGGCGGGCAAGGTGGATTCCCTGCGCGACACCATCGTCCAGCTCCTCGGCGAGCGGGAACGCTGGCCGGCCCTGCGCCAGGCCGGCCGCGCCTTCGTCGAGCACGAGCGCAGCTGGCAGGCCAGCGTCGCCAACTACCGGGCCGCCTACGGCCGCCTGGTGCCGGCCCTGGCCGCCTGAGCGGGAAACCCATGAGCCGGCCGGTGCGCACCATCCTCCTGTCCACGCTCTACCCGAGCAGCGTGCGGCCCGGCCACGGCATCTTCGTCGAGACCCGGCTGCGGGAGCTGCTCAAGGGAGGCGGCGTGGACACCCGGGTGGTGGCGCCGGTGCCCTGGTTCTTCTCCACCCATCCGCGCTACGGCGACTACGCCCTCATGGCGCGAACGCCGGCCCGGGAGACGCACCGCGGCGTCGACGTCCTGCACCCGCGCTACTTCCTGCCGCCCCGGGTGGGCATGCACATCGCCCCCTTCCTGCTGGCGGCGGCGGCCCTGCGGGCCATCCGCCGGTTGCAGCGGGAAGGCTTCGACGCCGACGTCATCGACGCCCACTACTATTATCCGGACGGCGTCGCCGCCGCCCTGGTGGCCAAGGCCCTGGGCAAGCCCTTCGTCGTCACCGCCCGGGGCACCGACGTCAATATCATCGCCGACTTCGGCCTGCCGCGCCGCCTCATGCGCTGGACAGCCGACCGTGCCGCCGCCTCCATCACCGTTTCCGCCGCCCTGCGGGAGCGGCTGGTGGCCATCGGCGCCGATCCCGCCAAGATACTGGTCCTGCGCAACGGCGTGGACCTGGAGCGCTTCCGGCCCGGCGAACCCGCCGTCGCCCGGGCCGAACTCGGCTGGATTGAAGCGCCGACCCTTATCTCCGTCGGCAACCTGGTGGAAAACAAGGGGCACCACATCGCCATCGAGGCCCTGGCCCGCCTGCCCGGCTACCGGCTGGCGGTGGTCGGCGACGGGCCGGAGCGCCAAGCCCTGGCCGAGCTAGCCCACCACCTGGGCGTCGGCGAGCGGGTGACCTTCACCGGCCGGGTGCCCCAGGAGCGCCTACCGGTCCATTACGGCGCCGCCGACATCCTGCTGCTGCCTTCCAGCCGGGAAGGCTGGCCCAACGTCCTGCTCGAAGCCATGGCCTGCGGCACGCCGGTGGTGGCGACGGCGGTGGGCGGGGTGCCGGAGGTGGTGGCTTCCCCGGTTGCCGGGCGCCTGGCGGCGGCCCGCGACGCTGCCAGTTTTGCCGCCGCCGTCCGGGAAATGGCCACGGCCGGCTGCGACCGGCGCGCCGTCCGGCGTTATGCCGAGGATTTCGGCTGGGAGCCCACCAGTGCCGCCCAGCTTGCCTTGTTCACGCGCCTGGCCGGCCTGGCCGGCGGCGCCGTTCCCGCGCCGGCGGGCACCCCCGGCGACGGCGGTTTGAGAAGGAGCTTCCCATGAGGGACATCGCCCTTGCCCTGCTCATCTTCGGGCTCATCCCCTTCGCCCTGAAACGGCCGTGGATCGGCGTCCTGATGTTCATCTGGATCAGCGTCATGACGCCCCACCGCATGGCCTACGGCTTCGCCTACGACTTCCCCTGGGCGGCCCTGATCGCCGGGGTGACCCTGCTCAGCATGGCTATCAACTACAAGCAGGTAAAGTTCCCGGTCACCGGCATCACCGTACTCCTTGTCCTGCTGCCACTCTGGTTCTGCGTCACCTTCGCCTTCGCCCTGGAGCCGGAGCCGGCGTACAACCGCTGGGTGGAGGTGATGAAGGTGTTCTTCTTCATCCTGGTCACGGCTTCCCTGATCCAGACCCGCCAGCACATCGAGTGGCTGCTCTGGGTCATCGTCGCCTCGGTGGGCTTCTTCGGCGTCAAGGGCGGCCTGTTCACCATCCTCACCGGCGGCGGGGCGCGGGTCTACGGGCCGCCGGGATCGAGCTTCATCTCCGACAACAACGCCATCGCCGTTGCCCTGGTGATGAGCATTCCCCTCATGTACTACCTGCGCTCGGTCACCGACAACAAGTGGATCAAGCGCGGCCTGCTGGTGGCCATGCTCCTGAGCGGCATGGCCATCCTGGGCACCCATTCCCGGGGCGCCTTCCTCGGCGTGCTGGCCATGTGCCTCTTCCTGTGGCTGAAGAGCCAGGCCAAAATCATGTCGGGCATCCTGCTCCTGCTCCTGGTACCCATCGCCATCGGCTTCATGCCCGACTCCTGGACGGAGCGCATGAGCAGCATCCAGACCTACGACCAGGACGCTTCCGCCATGGGGCGGATCAACGCCTGGCACATGGCCATCAACATCGCCAACGCCAGGCCCCTGGTGGGCGGCGGCTTCGAACTCTACCGGCCGCGGGTCTTCGCCATGTACGCCCCCAACCCGGACGACCTGCATACCGCCCACAGCATCTACTTCCAGATGCTCGGGGAACACGGTTACGTGGGGCTGCTGCTCTTCCTGTCCCTCGGGATCCTCAGTTGGATCAAGGCCCGCCAGATCATCACGGCGAGCAAGGGGCGGCCGGAATTCACCTGGGCGGCGCAACTGGCCCGGGCCATCCAGGTCAGCCTCATCGGCTTCGCCGTCGGCGGCGCCTTCGTCAACATCGGCTACTGGGAATTGCAGTACTACGAAATGATCGTCCTCGTCGTGGTCCATCGCCTGGTGACGGTCGGCACCCGGTCGGCGCCGCTGGCAGGGGCGGGGTTCAAGGGGCTGCCGGGCACCGCCTGAGCGGAAATACGCCCGACCATCCCGACATCGGATCGCCGCCCGCGTGCTGTTCAACTCCTACGAATTCCTCTTCTACTTCCTGCCGCTGACCCTGGGCGTCTTCTTCGCCCTTTCCGGCTATCGCTGCCTGCGGGCCGCCGCCGCCTGGCTGGCGTTGATGTCCATCGCCTTCTACGGCTACTGGAGTCCCCGCTACATCGTGTTGCTGATGGGCTCCATCGTCGCCAACTTCGCCGCCGGCCAGGCCATGCTGGGCTACCTGGCCCGGGGCGACAAGGCGGCGGCCAGGCGGGTGCTGGTGCTGGCCCTGGTGGCCGACCTGGGGGCCCTGGGCTGGTTCAAGTACGCCAATTTCTTCGTCGATTCGGTGAACACCGTGGCGGGGACCGGCTGGCATCTGCCCGCCATCGTCCTGCCCATAGGCATCTCCTTCTTCACCTTCACCCAGATCGCCTTCCTGGTGGATACCTACCAGGGCAAGGTGCGGGAGCCCCGCTTCATCCCCTACGTGCTCTTCGTCACCTACTTCCCCCACCTCATCGCCGGGCCCGTGCTGCACCATGCGGAGATGATGCCCCAGTTCGCCCGGGACGAGACCTACCGCTTCCGCCTCGACAACTTCCTCATCGGCACCGGTTTCTTCCTCATGGGGCTGTTCAAGAAGGTGGTCCTGGCCGACGGCATCCAGCCCTTCGTGGCGCCGGTCTTCGACGCCCCGCCCGGCGTTCACCTCACCCTGGTGGAAGCCTGGGGCGGGGCGCTGGCCTACACCCTGCAGCTCTATTTCGACTTTTCCGGCTACTCGGACATGGCCATCGGCCTGTCCAAGATGTTCAACGTCGATCTCCCCCTCAATTTCAATTCGCCCTACAAGGCCCGCAACATCGTCGAGTTCTGGCGGCGCTGGCACATGACGCTGTCCCGCTTCCTGCGCGACTACCTGTACATCGCCCTGGGCGGCAACCGCAAGGGGCCGGCCCTGCGCTACGCCAACCTGATGGCCACCATGCTCCTGGGCGGCCTGTGGCACGGGGCGGGGTGGACCTTCGTCATCTGGGGGGGGCTCCACGGCGCCTATCTGGTCGTCAATCATTTCTGGCAGGCCCTGCGCCAGCGCCTCCTCGGCCATGACCTGGCCCGCTCGACGCTGCCGGGTCGGCTGGCTTCCCTGGCCCTGACCTTCCTCTGCGTGGTGGTGGCCTGGGTGTTCTTCCGCGCCACCAGCGTCGACGCCGCCCTGCGCGTCCTCGGCGCCATGGCCGGGGCGGGGGGGCTGGTGGTGCCGCTGGAATGGCGGCCGCTGCTGGGCCCCCTCGGCGGCGGCGTCGCCTTCGGCCACCTCGACGCCTTCGCCGGTACCCGCCAGTTGGGCTGGACGGCGGCCTTGCTGGCCATGGCCTGGTTCCTCCCCAATTCCCAGGAGATCATGGCCCGCCTGCGCGCCGGCCGGCTGGCGGTGGCCGCCTGGCCGCCCGCCCTGGGCTGGGCCAGCCTGGGCGGCTCCGCCGTCGTCCTGCTGCTGCTGGCCGCCATCAACGCCTCCCACGGCGTTTCCGAATTCATCTATTTCAACTTCTGACCGGCCATGCGCTCCGCTTTTTCCAAACTGGCCTGGCTGGGCATCGGCGCCCTGGCGGTGATCGCCCTGCTGGAGGTGGTCCTGCGCTGCTTGCCGGTCTCCATGGGTCTCTACCGGACGGAACAGGCCAACCGCTGGCCCCTGATCAGCTACGAACCGCACCTGCCCTACGCCTATTCCTTCACCTGGGCCATGCTCAACGCCCACCGCGGCGTCACCAACAACTACGGGCACATCGCCCCCTTCGACTACCGGCCCGGCAGCCGGCCCCTCATCGTCGTCGGCGACAGCTTCGTCGAATCCCTCATGAACGACTATGCCGATACCCTCCAGGGCCAACTGGCCGCCCGCCTGGGGCCGGGGGCGCCGGTCTATGGCCTGGGGGTCAGCGGCCTCTCGGCCAGCGACTACGTCGCCCTGGCCCGCCAGGCCAAGGAGGAATTCCGGCCGGCGGCAGCCGTCATCGTCTTGATCGACGGCGACATCGGCGAGAGCCTCACGCCCCGCCTGGGCAACTACTACCTGGCGCCGGAGAGCGGCGGCCTGGCGCTCCGCTACCTGCCGATGCCGGCCTCCTCGGCCATGAAGCGCATCCGCAAACAGATCGGCGACATCTCCCTCTACCGCTATTTCCAGGCCAACCTGGCCTTTTCGCCGGAGGCGCTGCTCCAGCCCCTGCGGCCGGCCGCCGCCCACGCCGCGGCGTCCGACCGCGCCGACCGGGATGTCCAGCGCCAGCGCCAGGCGGTGGAATGGTTCCTGGCCGAACTGCCGGCGGCTGCCGGATTGCCTCCCGAGTGCATCGTCCTCCTCCTCGACGGCGACCGCTACGCCCTCTACGACCCGCGCCAGGCATCGACCCCCAAGGATCGGCCGGAAACCCGCAGCGCCCTGATCGCCGAGGCCGCCCGGCGGGGCTTCCGGGTCGGCGACCTGGGGCCCGCCTTCCGCGCTGCCTACCGGGCCAATCACGAAAAACTAGACTACTGGCCCTTCGACCGCCACTGGAACCGCGCCGGCCACGGCGTTGCCGCCGCCGAGGCCCACCGCCTGCTCTACGGCGAGGGCCGGGGAGCCGCCTGCCGGCCGGGCACGGAGAGGAGCCCCTGACGCCATGCTCGAACGCCCCATGTTTTCCCTGTTGTCGCCGGGCGGTGCCCGGGGGCGCCTGTCCATCCTCATCTTCCACCGGGTGCTGCCGGCGCCGGACCCCATCTTCCCCGGCGAAGCCAGCGCCGCCTGGTTCGACGCCATGCTCGGCTGGCTCAAGGCCTGGTTCAACGTCCTGCCCCTGGACGAAGCGGTGCGGCGCCTGGGCGAAGGGCGCCTGCCGGCCCGGGCCGCCGTCATCACCTTCGACGACGGCTACGCCGACAACCACGACGTCGCCCTGCCGCTCCTGCAGCGCCACGGCCTGCCGGCCACCTTCTTTATCGCCACCGGCTTCCTCGACGGCGGCCGCATGTGGAACGACTCGGTCATCGAGGCCGTGCGCCGCTGCCCGGCGGCGGAACTCGATCTCGCCGGCCTGGGGGAGGGAGATCTTGGGCGCCACGCGGTCGGTACGGCCGAGGAAAAGCGCCGCGCCATCGAAGCCGTCATCGGCGCCATCAAGTACCAGCCCCTCGCCGCCCGGGCGGCCCTGGTGGAGCGCATCGGCGAGCGCGCCGGCGCCGAACTGCCGGGCGACCTGATGATGACCGCGGACCAGGTGCGGGCTCTGCGCCGGGCCGGCATGCAGATCGGCGGCCACACCGTCAGCCACCCCATCCTGGCGACCCTGGACGACGGGGCGGCCCGCTACGAAATCGCCGAAGGCAAGCGCCGGCTGGAAGAAATCCTGGGGGAGCCGGTGACCCTTTTCGCCTACCCCAACGGCAAGCCGGCGGCCGATTATTCCCCGGCCAGCGTTGCCCTGGTGCGGGAGCTGGGCTTCCAGGCCGCCGTGTCCACGGCCTGGGGCGCGGCAGGGCCGGCCAGCGACCCCTTCCAGTTGCCCCGCTTTACCCCCTGGGACCGCAGCCGCGGCCGCTTCGCCCTGCGCCTGGCGCGCAATCTGGTTGCCTGAGGCGCCTCAGGCTAGCTTGTAGGCCGGCGCCTTGGCGCCGAGCCACTGCTCCAGCATCATCAGGATCCACACCATCTCGCCGTAGTAGCCGGGGAAGGCAGGCAGGTGGGTGGTCAGCAGCTCATCGATGAAGGCCGGGCGGACGATGCCGCGGCCGGCCAGGCTGTGCAGGGAATCCGCCGCCAGCTTCCGGAGGCCGGCGTGGCGGGTGGCCCAGACGCCGAAGGGCAGGCCGAAGCCCTGTTTCTTCTTGGTGATGATCTCGTCCGGCAGGAAGCCGCGCAGGGCCTCCTTGAAGAACCAGCGCAGCTTGAGGCCCTTGAGCTTGTATTCCGCCGGCAGCCCGAGTGAAAACTCCAGCAGGCGCCGTTCGAGCATGGGAAAGCCCACCTCGACGCCGGCCAGGTCGGTGGTGCCGCGCACCTTGGGCAGGTCGTTCTCGGCCAGGGTGTAGCGCCAGTCGAAGGCCAGCACGCGGTTCAAGGGGTTGTCGGTGACCGCCTGGGCCCAGACGGCCCGCTGCTGTCTGGCGGGGCCGTCAATGTCGACGCGGGCCAGGAAATCCGGCTCCAGGACGTTGCCCAGCCCGAGGCGCAGCAGCAGGTTGTACATGTGCATGCGGTCGGGCATCGGCACCTTGGCCTGCTCGATGTACGAGGCGCCCTTTTTCAGCACCGGGGTGCGGGCCAGGGCGGGCAGCTCGAACAAGGGTTCCATGATCCCCCGGCGCAGGGGGGCGGGCAGCAGGCCGTACCAGCCGAAGATGCGCTGCTTGGCGTAGCGGCTGTTGCCGCCGAAGAGTTCGTCGCCGCCGTCGCCGGCCAGCATCTTGTCCACGCCCTCGCTCCGGGCCACCTTGGCGCAGTAATAGGCGGGCAGGGACGAAGAATTGCCGAAGGGCTGGTCATAGTGAGCGGCCACTTCGCCGATGCTGCGGACGAGGTCGTCGGGGGTGACGTAGTACTCGTGGTGGCGGGTGCCGAAGTGGCGGGCGGCGATGCGGGCGAATTCCATCTCGTCGTAGCCCTCGGCATCGAAGCCGATGGAGTAGGTCGCCGCCGGCTGCCCGGTGACCTGGCCGACCATGCCGGCCACCGTCGAACTGTCGGTGCCGCCGCTCAGGAAGCAGCCGATGCGGCTGGGGTCGCGGTCGCCGATCTGGGCGGCGACGCCGTCCGCCAGCAACTGGCGGAATTCGTCCCGGAGCCGGGGGAAAAAAGGCTGGCGGGGCTCGTTGAAGGCCGGTACCCAGTAGGGCGCGACGGTCAGGCGGCCCCGGTCGAACAGGGCATAGTGGCCCGGCGGCAGGCGGTAGACGCCCTGGAAGATCGTGCGCGGCGAGGGGATGACGTGGCAGAACAGGTAGTCGAAGATGGCCTGGGGGTCGATGTCGCCGGCGTCGCCGGCCAGGTCGTCCGCCCGTTCGGCGAAATGCAGGGTGTCGCCGTCCTGCCGGTAGCACAGGCTGCGCACCGCAAAGCGGTCGACGGCCAGGAAGCAGCGGCCGGAAGGTTCCCGCAGCGCCACGGCGAAATCGCCATCGACGCTGCCGGCGGCCGCCGCGGGGTCGGCCGCGACGGCCGCCTGCCAGGCCGCCAGCGGCCCCTGCTCCCGGGCGAGCGCCGCCAGGCGGGCGTCGGTGAAGCGGGGGTGTCCGGCGGTCAGGGAGTCGGTCGGCGTGGGCATGGCATATCCAGGAGGCATCGGTGGCGGAGAGCGTTGCAGTTTAGGCAAAACCGCCGGGGAGCGGCGTGAAGGATTTCATCTTGTCGCCCCGGCGAGTCTTAGGCGTACCAGGGTGTCGGCCCACAGGGATGCGGCTGCCTGCAGGCCGTGGGCGGAGAAATGGCAGCCGTCCTGGCGTTCGTCGCCCTGCAGGCGGTCGGTGTCGGGGCCGAGGACGATGTCGCTCCGGCTCCGGGCGGCATGCTCGATGGCCTCCCGCACGGCCGCGCCGGGATGGCCCTTGCAGTAGGTGGAGCGGGCGGCGATCAGCGGCGCGTGGACGTCCAGGGCGTGGAGGCCGGCCCGCAGGGCGAGCAGGCGGGATTCGTAATCGGCGGCCGATGTGCCGGCCAGCATGTCGGCCTCGCCCTGTTGCCAGAGTACCGCGTCAATGCGAAAGCCGAGGCGGTGCATGCTGGCGACGCGTTCCGCCAGCTCCCTGTGCAGGGGTGTGTCGCCCAGCCTCTGGGCAATGTCGGTGGATTCCTCCGCCACCACCGCCAGTACCACGGGCCGGTCGCCCAGGGCGCCGGCGAGCCACGGCCAGGGGCTGCCGCCGGATCCCGTCGCGCCTGGCAGGGGGCCGCGGGCCAGGTAGCAGCCGTCGCCGTGGATGACCGGCACCGCTGGCGTCCCCGCCGGGCCCGGGGCGCCGTGGTTGCCGGCGTTGGATTGGCCGATGACCAGCAGGGTCAGTGGTTGCCGGCCGGCCAGGGTGGCGCAGTCGATGGCGCTGC
>JRYJ01002011.1_pt1 | contig 41917 bp, 43 predicted proteins | sample 235371 | NCBI WGS metagenome assembly JRYJ01 (sample SAMN03074219, study PRJNA261477) | activated sludge metagenome | biome: Wastewater Treatment Plant; feature: Wastewater; material: Activated sludge; isolation source: activated biomass of a wastewater treatment plant treating hydrocarbon... ... | reverse complement strand
CGCCGACTGGATGGAGCGCAATTTCTTCCGGCGCATCGAGCTGGCCTTCCCCATCCTCGACCCCAGGCTGAAGAAACGGGTCATCAACGAAGGCCTGCGCTTCTACCTCGCCGACAACCAGCAGGCCTGGGAAATGAACGGCCAGGGGCACTACCAGCGGCGCGGCTCCAGCCGGGCCAAGCCCCACGGCGCCCAGGCCGAACTGATGGCCACCCTGGGCAACCTGCGGCCAGCGCCGCAGGGCTGATCAATCAGCCCCGCCGCCCGGGAATGATGGCGTTCAGAACTCCCGGCGAACGCTGAGGTATAGCTCGTCGGCCCGCAGACGGCCGGTGGCGCCGCCGGTGCCGTAGGGCGGCGGGTTGAACTGGCCTTCCAGGTCGGCACCGGCGGATTTCTTGAACTTGCCCATGTCCATGTAGCGGTAGCCGATTTCCAGGATGAGGTCGCTGGCCAGGGCGATGTTGGCCCCGGCGGAGAACTGCCAGGCGAAAGCATTGTGCTTGCCGCCAGGCAGCCGGCCGGAACTGCTGGGGTCATGCCAGCGCAGGGTGTTCATGGTGTTGTTGCTGCGCCCGAAGCCACCCCCGGCGAAGGGTTGCACCATGCCCAGCATCATCGGGAAATCGTAATAGATGCTCGCCACCAGGGACTTGGAACTGACCGGCGGATCGAAGTCGGTGCCTTCCGGGTCGCGGCCGCGGAGGTTGTAGCCTTCCCGATGGCCGTAGGAAATGTCGCCGCGCCAGCCGTTGCCGAAACGGTAGCCGATGCCCAGGCTGACGGCGGTCGAGGAGCCGAGGTGGTTGAGGGAGGCGCCGCAGATGCCGGGATAATTGACGGCGATGAAGCAGGTGGGGCTGACCGCGTGGTCATCCTTGAAATCGGCCTTCCTGGCCACCGAGTGGCCCAGGTCGACGCGGACGTAGGGCCCTGTCCGCGACGCAACGGCCTGCAGGGGCGCTGCCGCAGGCGGCGGAGCCTGGGTGGCGGGAGGCGACGCCGGCGAGGTGCTGCTGTCGACCGGCGTCGCCGTCGGCGGCGGCAACGGCGTGCGCACCTGCTGCGATGGCGCGGCCGGCGCCTGGGCCATGGCCGTGGGAGCGGCCTGGGTCATGGGCGCGCTGTGCGGCGTAGGCGAAGAGCAGGCAGCGAGCAGCAGGGCTCCGGCCCCGCCCGTGATTACGGCGGTAATGCGTCGAGTATTCATGATCCCCCCAATAGCGTAACGGCAGGCACCAACGGCCACTTGCCCGTCCCCCTGCCCGACTCATCCGGCGCGCGAAGCACCGGGTTCCCCGTCGGGCATCTTAGCCAGCAACCGGGGGGGGCGCAATGCGCATCTGGCCCGGCGACAGCCCCGCCAGCGTGACGCTATACCCGCCGCGCCCCGACCACGCCCTCCACCTCGTGGATAAGGGCAAGGGTGCGCTGCAATTGCTGCAGGTTGCCGATCTCGACGGTGAAGCCCATGTGGGCCTTGCCCTGCTTGGACTGGGTGTTGACGCCGACGACGTTGAGCTTCTCCCGGGTGAAGATTTCCGAGATGTCGCGCAGCAGGCCCTGGCGGTCGTGGGCGTCCACCATGATGTCGGCAGCGAAGACACCGGTCTGCTGGCCGCCCCAGTCGGTCTCGATGACCCGTTCGGGATGCAGGGCCGCCAGGTTGGCGAAATTGGGGCAATCGTGGCGATGGATGGAAACGCCCTTGCCGCGGGTGACGAAGCCCTGGATGGGGTCCGGCGGCGCCGGTTTGCAACAGCGGGCGAGCTGGGTGAGGAGCTTGTCCACGCCGACGATGAGGATGCCCTGGTTGCCCTCCACTGGCTTGCTGGGCTTGGTCTGCACCGTATCGGGCGGCAGGTTCTCGGCCTCGAAATCGACGCCCCGGGCCACGGCCTGGAACTGCCGCAGGTTCATGTCGCCGCGGGCGGCGGCGATGTACAGGTCGTCGGCCTTGGAATAGTTGAGCTTGTGGGCCAGCTCGTCGATGCTGGTGCTGGTCATTCCCAGGCGCTGCAGTTCCTTGGCGACGATGCCGCGGCCTTCGGCCAGGGTTTCTTCCAGGGCCAGATTGGAGAACCACTGGCGCACCTTGACCCGGGCGCTCTTGGTCTGGATGTAACCCTGGGCGGGATTGAGCCAGTCGCGGGAAGGGCCACCCTGCTTGGCGGTGACGATCTCCACCCGCTGCCCCGTCTCCAGGGCGGTGTTGAGGGGCACCAACTGGCCGTTGACCTTGGCGCCGCGGCAGCGGTGCCCCAGGTCGGTATGGACCCGGTAGGCGAAATCCACCGGCGTCGCCCCGGCCGGCAGGTCCACGACCTTGCCCTGGGGCGTGATGACGTAGATGGTTTCGTCCAGGGCCGCCTGCTTGTAATGGTTGACCCAGTCCGAGCTGTCCGCGACTTCGTCCTTCCAGGTGAGGAGCTGGCGCAGCCAGGCGATCTTCTCGTCGTAGTTGTCCTCGCCGCTACGCTTGCTGCCTTCCTTGTAGCGCCAGTGGGCAGCCACGCCAAGCTCGGCGTGCTTGTGCATGTCCCAAGTGCGGATCTGCACCTCCAGGCTGCGCCCGTCCGGACAGCGCACCGCCGTGTGCAGCGAGCGATAGTAGTTGCCCTTGGGGTTGGAGATGTAGTCGTCGAATTCCTTGGGAATCGGCGTCCACATGTTGTGCACGATGCCGAGCACGGTATAGCAATCCTTGACGTCGTCGACGATGACCCGCAGGGCGCGCACGTCGTAGACCTCGGAGAACTCCACATCCTTCTTGCGCATCTTGTTCCAGATGCTGTAGATGTGTTTGGGCCGCCCGTATATCTCCGCATTGACCACGCCCACCGCCTCCAGCTCCCCGCGCAGGCGGGCGATGGCGTCGGCGATGAACTGCTCGCGCTCGGTCCGCTTCTCGTCGAGCATCTTGGCGATCTTCTTGTAGATGTCCGGATGCAGGAAGCGGAAGGAGAGATCCTCCAGTTCCCACTTCAATTCCCAGACGCCGAGGCGGTTGGCGAGCGGCGAGTAGAGTTCGAGGGTTTCCCGGGCCACCTGCACGCGCAGCTCGTCGGGATTGGCTGCGTAGTAGCGCAGGGTCTGGGTGCGGCTGGCCAGGCGCAGGAGGACGACACGGATGTCTTCCACCATGGCCAGCAGCATCTTGCGCAGCACCTCGATCTGGGCCTTCATCTCGTGGGGATTGACCTCCCCGGCCTCGATGTTGGCGGCGACGAAACCCCGGGCGATGGGCCGCAGGCGGTTGAGGCGGGAGATGCCGTTCACCAGGTGGGCCACCGCCTTGCCGAAGCGTTCCTCGATCCTGGTGATGCCGTGCTCGTCGTGGGCGGGGATGGCGAAGAGCAGCGCCGCCACCCGGGAATCGCCGTCCAGCTTGAGGCCGGCGATGATCAGCGCCATGCCCAGGGCATGGGACCAGATGCGCTCGCCGCTGCCCAGTGTGGCGTCGCCGTAGAGATCCCAGGCGAACTCGACAGCCGCCCGCAGACGCTTGGCCTCTTCTTCGCCGAGGCCCTCGGCCAGGGTGTGGAGGAATTGCTCGAAGTCGCTCTGGGCGGCGACGGAATGGACGACGGAAACCATGCCGTAATTATAGCGTCTCAGCTCACCCCTTCCGCTAAGGCATAATTCACGGCATGTCCGCCCCCACCCGCCACTGGTACGCCAACCCCTACCTGCTGCTCACCCTCACCGTCCTCTTCTGGTCAGGCAACATGGTCCTCGGCCGGGGCATCCGCGCCGACGTGCCGCCCATCACCCTCGCTTTCTGGCGCTGGGCCATCGCCTTCGCCTGCGTCCTGCCGCTCGCACTGCCCCACCTCAAGAGCCAGTGGCGCCAGTTGAAGCAGGGCTGGCGGGCGATCCTCGTCCTCGGCGTCCTCGGCGTCGGCGGCTACAACACCTTTGCCTACCTCGCCCTGCAGCACACGGCGGCCACCAACGCGGTGCTGCTCAACTCCTTCATCCCCATCGCCACCATCGCCATTTCCTGGGCCTTCCTCGGCAAGCGCCTGCGCCCGCTGGAAGGCGCCGGGGTGATGGTATCCCTGGCCGGCGCCCTGACCATCGTGGCCCGGGGCGACTTGGCCGTGCTCCTCGCCCTGCAGCTCAATGTCGGCGACCTGTGGATGCTCGGCGCCGTGGCCGTCTGGGCCATCTACACCGTCGGCCTGGCCTGGCGGCCGGCGGGAGTGGACCCGATGCTCATGCTCGGCGCCCTCACCGCCGTCGGCCTCGCTTCCCTGGCCCCTGCCTATGCCTGGGAAGTGGCTGGCGGCAAGCAGATCAACCTGCAATGGTCGTCCTTCGCCGCCCTCGCCTACGTCGGCATCTTCCCCAGCTTCCTCGGCTACATCTTCTACAACCGGGGCGTCGCCGAGGTGGGGCCGAACCGGGCCAGCCTCTTCATCCACCTCATGCCGGTGTTCGGGACGATCCTTTCCGCCGTCTTCCTGGCCGAGATTCCCCACGGCTACCACTATGCCGGCATCGCCCTCATCTTCGCCGGCATCTGGCTGACGACGCGCAAGTGATGGGACTCCTCGACTGGCTTCGCCGGGAAAAGAAAGCCGCCATCCCGGACGACCTCTGGCGACAGACGGTGGAAAGCATGCCCTTCCTGGCCTGCCTCGATACCGGCGAGCAGGTGGAATTGCACGCCCTGGCCGAGCGGTTCCTGGCGGGGAAGGAGTTTTCCGCCGCTGGCGGTCTGCAACTCACCGACGCCATGTGCGTTTCCATCGCTGCCCAGGGCTGCCTGCCCATCCTCAAGCTGGGCCTGGAGGCCTACCGCGGTTGGGTCGGCATCGTCGTCTATCCCGACGAATTCGTCATCCCCCGCCGCATCGAGGACGAATTCGGCGTCGTGCACGAATATGACGAACCGGCTTCCGGCGAGGCCTGGGCCGGCGGCCCCCTCATCGTTTCCTGGCGGGACGCCCAGATGGCCGGCGACGGCTACAACGTGGTCATCCACGAATTCGCCCACAAACTGGACATGCTCAACGGCGAAGCCGACGGCATGCCGGCCCTGCACTCGGGCCTGCGCCGGGAAGAATGGGAAGCCGTCGTACTGGCGGCCTACGACGACTTCTGTGCCCGCGTGGACGGCGGCGAGGACACCTGGATCGACCCCTACGCCGCCGAGGACCCTTCCGAATTCTTCGCCGTCCTGAGCGAATGCTTCTTCGAGGCGCCGGCCGTGGTCAGCGACGAATATCCGGATCTCTACGCCTTGCTCTGCCGCTACTACCGGCAGGATCCGCTGCGCCGCCTGCCGGGATAGCCCCTTATCCCGCCAGCAGAAAATCCCGCACGATGGCGATCTGGTCGTCGCTCATGAACATGGGCGCATGGCCGACGCCGGGGATTTCCGCCAGTTGCGCCCGGGGCCCCCGTTCCGCCATCTGCAGCCAGGTATCCCGGGGCAGCAGGTCGGACTCGGCGCCGCGGATGGCCAGGGTCGGGCACGGCACCTGCTCGTAGAGGGGCCAGAGGTCGATGTCCACCGCGGCGAAGGCGAGCTTGAAGGGCATGGCGATGGCCGGATCGTAGAGGAAGCCCCAGCGCCCGTCGGCGCGCCGGCTGACGCTGCTCTCGGTCAGCGCCCGCCACTGGGCATCGGTGAGGGGCCCGAAGGGTGCGCTGACCTGGCGCACGTAGGCCACGGCCTCGTCGAAGGTTGCCCAGGTCGGGTCGGCCCCCAGGTATTCGCCGATGCGACGCAGCGAAGCGCCGGTGATGATGGGCCCCACATCGTTGAGCACCAGGCGCTTGATGGGCGAATCCGGCAACCCGGCCAGGGCGGTGCCGATGAGTCCGCCCATGGAAGTGCCCAGCCAATGGACTTCCTCGACGCCCAGGCGGGCGACCAGGGTGACCATGTCGGCCACATACTGGGGGATGGCGTAGCCGGCTGGATCCTTCAGGCGGCCGCTCTGGCCACGGCCCACCACGTCGGGGCAAACGACCCGGTAGTCCGCGCACAGCGCCCGGGCCAGGGTGTCGAAGTCGCGGCCGTTGCGGGTCAGGCCGTGGGCGCAGACGAGGACCCGGGGATTGTCCGGATCGCCCCACTCCAGGTAGGACATGCGGTGCAGGCCGGCCGGGCTGGCGCAACGCACGGAACGCCGAACCCCCTCCAGCCGCCCGGCGAGACAACGTCGCCAGCTTTGGCGCAGGCACATCCACCAACCCATGACTCCTCCTGTAATGACGCGCAACCCGGGCGAAAGAATATCACCGCCCCTGCCAGTAGCGCCGATATTGGCTGCGCCAGGCATCGACCCGGGCACCTCCGGGGTCGAGGGAGACGGTCACGGCGCCATCCCGGTCGGTGCGCCAGAGGCGCACACCGTTGCTCTCGTAGCGCTCCAGCACCTCTTCCTTGGGATGGCCGAAGCGGTTGCGGTAACCGACCGGGATCACCGCCTCCCGCGCCCCGACCCGGTCGATGAAGGCCTGCGTGGACGACGTGCGGCTGCCGTGGTGGGGCACCAGCACCACATCGGCGCGCAGCCCCTCGCCTTCCCTGGCGAGCAAGGCCGCCTCGTCCGGCGCCTCGATATCCGACGTCAGCAGCATGGCGACGCCCCCGGCCTCGACCCGCAGCACGCAGGACAGATGATTGGCCTTGCCCCCCGCCCGGTAGTCGGCGTCGACGGGGTGCAGCAGCGCAAACCGTACACCGTCCCAGGTCCACTCCTGCCCCGCCAGGCAAGGCTCGCTGCCCGCCTCGCCAGTGGAGGAAAGAAAGCGGTCGACGGGCAGGCCGGCCCGCAGCGAAACGGTGCCGCCCGCATGGTCGCTGTCCCCGTGCGTCACCACCAGGGCATCGAGCCGGTCGACGCCCCGGGACCGCAGGAAGGGCAGCACCACCCGCTGGCCGGCGTCCGATTCGGCGCTGTAGAGCGGCCCGGGATCGTAAACGAGAGCGTGCCCTTGAGTCTCGACCACGGCGGCGAGCCCCTGGCCGACGTCGAGAACGGTGATCCGGGCGCTTCCGGCAGCAGGATGCTCCGCCGGCCAGAAAACCACGGGCAGAACCAGCAGCGCCCCGCCCACCCGGCCACCGGTGCCCCTCGGCAGCAACACCATGGCCACGCCGCCGCCAGCCGCCACGACCGCCCACTGCGGTGGCGCCGGAACGGTCCAGACCAGCAGGCTGCTGCACCATTCGAGAAAGGCCATCAGCGGCACCAGCGGCCAATGGGCCAGTTCCAGCAGGGGTGGCCAGGGCAGCACCGCCGCCAGGAGGGCCAGGGGCGTGACCAGGAAACTCACCACCGGGATGGCCACGGCGTTGGCCAGGGGCGATACCAGGGAAAACTGCTGGAAGACCAGTAGCACAACGGGCAGCGACGCCAGGGTGGCCACCCACTGCAGGGCGCCCCAGGTGCGCAACCTGCCGGCGAGGCTAGCGGGCTGGCCCACCAGGGCAGCCCCGGCGTAGAGCAGGGCGGCGACGGCGCCGAAGGAGAGCCAGAAGCCCGCCGCCAGCACGGCCCACGGGTCGATCAGCAGCACCACGCCCAGGGCCAGGCACAGCACCCGGCTCGCCGCCACGACCCGGCCGGCAAGGAGGGCCAGGGCCGCGACCGTCAGCATGACGAGAGTGCGCTGGGCCGGCACGCCAAAGCCCGCCAGCCAGGTGTAGGCGAAGGCGGCCAGCCAGCCGGCGACGACCGCCGCCTTCTGGGCGGCCAGGCGCTGGGCCAGGCGGGGACTGCGCCGCCAGGCCCCGCCGGCGAGGGCGGCGAAGAGGGCCGCCGTCATGGTCACGTGGAGCCCGGAGATGCTCATGAGGTGGGAGACGCCGGTGCGGTTGAAGACATTCCACAGATCGCCGTGAATGGCCCGCTGGTCGCCCACCGCCAAGGCGGCGAGAACGCCGCCCCAGGGATGGGTGGGCTCCGGGAGCGTCGCCAGGAAGCGGTCCCGGATCGCCTGGCGCAGCCGCTCCACGCCATAGCCCGGCGTCCACACCATCGGCGCCAGTCGCTCGGCGGCGGCGCCGGGACGGACGTAGCCGGTGGCGCGGATCCCCCTTTCCAGCAGCCAGGCTTCGTAGTCGAAGCCCTGGGGATTGGCGTTGCCATGGGGGCGCTTGAGGCGGACGGTGAAGCGCCAGCGTTCGCCGGCCCGCACCGCCTGGCCGGCGAAATCCTCCCCGTCCCGCCGCCCCCGGTACCAGGAAAGGGCCAAGCGGGAAGGCACCGCCGCCCCCGCCGGCAGAGCGGATTCCACGTCGAATTCGAAGCGGCTGCCCTGGGAGAAATCCTGGGGCAAGGCGGCGACGACGCCGGTGACCTCGACATCGCGCCCCTCCCAGGCAGGCGACAGGGCGTCGGCCAGGCGGACCTCGGCCCGCCAGGCGGCCCAGCCGAAGCCGGCCAGCAGACAGGCGGCGACGGCCAGTGGGCGCCGCCCCGGCAGCCGGCCCCAGGCAGCCGCCACGGCCAGGGGCAGCGCCATCAGCGCCCAGGCACCGCCTGCGGGTAGATCCGGACGGGTTTGCAGCAGCAGGATGCCCAGGGTGAAGGCGACGAGATTGAGGCGCATGCCAGGATGATAAATAACTTTTCCCCCCGCCCGGCTTTTTGCACCAGATTAAAGCGGCCGCCACCCGGGCCGTGGCACGATGGACCCGTTCCCCCTCTGTCCGCCTCCCTGCCATGACCGCCGAAGCCGCCCTTGCCCCGATCTCCCCCGCCGGCCGCATCCCCGGCAACAAGGGCATCTGGGTCGGGATCACCTGCGAGCTGGTGGAATTCACGGTGATGTTCGCCGTCTATTTTGTCGCCCGCGCCCACTTCCCTGAGGCTTTCCAGGCGGGGGCGGAGCGCCTCAACCGGGTTGCCGGCACCGCCATCACCCTGCTCATGGTGACCAGCAGCTTCTTCATCGCCTGCTCGGTCAACGCCATCCGCAACGGCCGCCGCCGGGCCGCGGTGGCCTGGCTGGCGGCGGGCCTGGCGGTGGCCCTGGGCTATCCGGTCGCCAAGGTCCTGGAGGTCGGCTGGAATCTCGCCCACGGCATTGACGGCGGTTCCGGCATCTTCTTCACCGTCTACTACTACCTAACCTTCAACCATCTGGTACATGCTTCCTGGGGCATCATCGGCATGCTCTGGGTCCTCGCCCGCCTGGCCTGGGGCGGCTATACCGCCGACGACTACGGGGGCATGGAAGCCCTGGCCAGCTACTGGCACGCCACCGACATCATCTGGCTGGCCCTCTTCCCGTTCTTCTACGTCCTGACCTGACCATGGCACGCCCGCCCGACACCTTCCCCGCCTTGGCCGCCACCTGGTTGCTGCTGGTGATGCTGACCCTGGCCAGCCTGGCCCTCGGCGAGTGGTTCCCGGCCGCCGCCTGGCTGCCGCTGCTGGTGGCGGCCATCGTCTGGATCAAGGGGGCAGTCGTCGCCCGCCACTTCATCGAGGCGAACGTGGCCCACCCCTTCATCCGCCGCATCCTCCAGGCCTTCGTCGCCTTCGCGCCGGCGGCCCTGGTGCTCACCTCGTTTTTCGCCGCCCCCCTGGCCCGCTGGACCACCCTGTAACCGAGGAAGCAAACAAAAAGCCCATGCATGGGATTGCATGGGCTTTCGTTACTGCGTCCCCGGCACTCTACCCCGGGGAATTCGGCAAATCGCCGTTCAGGTTGCTACACGGTAATCTCAAAAGACTTTCCTATTCAATACCGCCATAGAGTCTCCTGCAATTGCGGCAGCTACTGCTTACGGTGCCCGACTCGCCGCGGGTCGCAGCACAATCCCAGTCTAGCCCAAGCAAGGAAAATTTCCAGGTCAGCGCACCTCGATGGTCACCGTCTTGCCGGAGCGGCCACCGGCCTTGCGCAGAAGGTCCGCGATGTCGGTGTTCTGGGCCCGCAGGGCGAAATCCAGTGCGGTGTCGCCGTTCTCGTTGCGGCGGTTGGGATCGGCCTTGGCGGCCAGGAGGACGCGGACGAACTCTTCGAAGCCGCCCCGGGCGGCGATCATGAGGGCGGTGGAACCGTTGTCGCTGGCGGCGTTGACATCGGCGCCAGCCTTGACCAGGAGCCTGCCGACCTCGGTGTGACCATTGAAGGCGGCGTAGATGAGGGGCGTCCAGTCGGACATATTGACGTGGGCACCCGCCGCGATGAGCTTCTCGACAATCTTCACATGGCCGCGGAAGGCCGCCAGGCGCAAGGGCGAATCGCCGACGCTGTTGCGCATGTTCACCTTGGCCCGGGCCTGCAGCAGGACGTCCACCAGCCCTTCGTGCCCGTCCCGGGCGGCGACCATGAGCAGGGTATTGCCTTCCCGGTCGGTGGTGTCGGGATCGGCGCCCCGGCGCAGCAGATCGCTCACGGCGCCGGCGTCGCCGAGCTTGGCGGAACTGACGAGGTCATCGTAGGTGGCCGCCGGGGCGAGGTGCGGCATGGCGGCGACGGCAAGGATGGCGAGAGCTCTTTTCATGGCTGGACGGGCCGCTGGGCCGCGGCGAAGAGTCGGAAGAAATTGTCGGTGGTGGCCCGGGCGATGGCTTCGACCGGCTCGCCCCGCAAGGCGGCGATCTCCTCGGCCACATGGCGCACATAGGCGGGCTGGTTGGTCTTGCCGCGGTAAGGCACCGGGGCGAGGTAAGGAGCATCGGTCTCCACCAGCAGGCGGTCGACGGGTACCTGCCTTGCCACTTCCTTGAGGGCGACGGCATTCTTGAAGGTGACGATGCCGGACAGGGAGATGTGGAAGCCCAGCGCCAGCGCTTCCTGCGCCACTTCCCAGGTCTCCGTGAAACAGTGCATGACCCCGCCCGCCCTGCCCGCCCCCTCTTCCCGCAGCAGGCGCAGGGTGTCCTCGGCTGCGTCCCGCATATGCACGACCAGGGGCTTGCCGCAGGCGAGCGCGGCGCGGATATGGGTGCGGAAGCGCCGGCGCTGCCATTCCGGCCGATCCTTCTGCCAGTAGTAGTCGAGGCCGGTTTCGCCGATGGCTATGACCTTGGGGTGGGCCGCCAGGGCTGTCAGGCGCGCCACGTCGGGTTCTTCAGCATCCAGGTACTCGGGGTGGACGCCGACAGTGGCGTAGAGATGGGCATGGGCTTCGGCCAGGGCGAGGACCCGGGGAAAATCCTCCAGATTCACGCCGATGCAGGCGGCGGCGCCGACGCCGTTGTCCCGCATGTTCTGCAGCAACTCCGGCAAGCGCGCCGCGAGGTCCGGAAAATCCAGGTGGCAGTGGGAATCGACCAGCATGGCCGGCGATCAGAGCGTATGGGTGGGCCGGGTCGACTGCATGACCCCGCCCAGGAGCCCTTCGATCTTGCGCCGCGCTTCCTGGCCGCTCTCGTCGTTATTGAAATGGACGCCGATGCCCTGGGCGCGGCCGTTCTGGGCCCCCGCCGGGGTGACCCAGACGACGGTGCCGGCAATGGGCAGCTTGGCGGGATCGTCCATGAGCGACAGCAGCATGAACACTTCGTCGCCGACGGAATAGCCGCGGGTGGTGGGGATGAAGATGCCGCCGTGCTTCAGATGCGGCATGAAGGCCGCGTACAGGGCGGATTTCGAATTGATGTTGAGCGAGAGCACGCTCGGCCGCTGCGGAATCGTCTTGGCATCGCTCATCGTTCAGTCATTCGGCAAACAGGGTCCGGTAGTCGAGAAAGAATTCTTCCAGGAAGAGCCGCGCGTTGAGGGGCTGTTCCACCTGCCGCCGGGCTTGCAGCAGCCGACGATGGAAACGGATCAATTGCTCCGCGGCCACCCCTTGCACCAACGCGGCTATTGTAGCCTGATGCCGCGAAAAGTAACGTACCGGCAGGGATTTTCGGGCCAGGAGGAGATCCACTGTCCACTTCTGCGCCCATTCCACCACTTGCCGCAGGCCGACCTTGCCCTTGCTTTCCCGCACCAGGCGGTCCACCTCGGCGGCGCTGCCGAGGGCATCCCCGCGCCGGCCGGCGGCCAGGCAGGCGACCAGTTGCTCCAACCAGCCGCCGGTGCCGGCCCCCGCCAGTTCCGCGGCGAGCAGGGGAGCGCCCCCGGCCAGGCCCAGCCACTGTTCCGGATCGGCCACGCCCGCCTCGCGCAGGAAGGCCACGGAGCGGTCCACCGGCGGCAACCCCACCGGCACCGCCTGGCAGCGGCTGCGGATGGTGGGGAGTAGCCGCAACGGCTCATTTGAAACCAATAAAAACAACGTACCTGGCGCAGGTTCCTCAAGTGTTTTGAGAAGAGCATTGGCAGTACTGCGGTTCATCGCTTCGGCCGGATGGACGATGACGATGCGCAGGCCGGATCGATGGGTGCCGACGGAAAGAAAGCCGTCCAGTTCCCGCACCTGGTCGATGGTGATCTGCTGGCTGGCCTTCTTCTTGGTTTCCTTGTCGTCGCCCGCCCCTTCCGCCTCGCTCAGGGCATCCGGCTGCAGCAGGCGGAAATCGGGATGGTTGCCCTGGCTGTGCCAGTTGCAGGCAAGACAGCGGCCGCACGCCCGCCCGTCGCCGCCCGGGGATTCACAGAGGAGACCGGCGGCGAAGGCACGGGCCAGGGCGAACTTTCCCAGGCCCCGCTGCCCCGCGAAAAGAAGAGCGTGGGGCAGGCGCTCCCGCCGTTCCAGAAGCCGTGCCCAGAGGTCTGCGTGAAGTGAAATTTCGTTCATTAACAATACGTTGAAACTATATTTTCAAGTTTCACACGAATATTTTCCAGGGTATCGTCGGCGTCTACGACCCGGATCCGCTCGGGGTGAGCGGCGGCCCGTTCCAGGTAGGCCCGGCGTACTCGCTCGTGGAAATCCACGCGTTCCTGCTCGAAGCGATCCAGGTCGCGGGTGGCCAGGGCGATGCGCTCCCGGGCGACCTCCAGGGGCAGGTCGAAAAGCAGGGTCAGGTCGGGCTGCAGGCTGCCGTGGACCCACTGTTCGAGGGCGTGGAGCTTGGCCTTGTCCAGCCCGCGGCCGCCACCCTGGTAGGCGTAGGAGGCGTCGCTGAAGCGGTCGCAGACCACCCATTCGCCCCGGGCCAGGGCCGGCTCGATGAGCTGGGCCAGATGCTCGCGGCGGGCGGCGAACATGAGCAGGGTTTCCGTCTCCAGGTGCATGGCCTGGTTGAGCAGCAGCCCCCGCAGGGCTTCGCCCAGGGCCGTGCCGCCGGGTTCCCGCGTCACCTGCACGATCTTCCCTCGCTCCCGCAGCCCGTCGGCAAGCCATTCGACGTGGCTGCTCTTGCCGGCGCCGTCGATGCCTTCGAAGGTGATGAACTTGCCTCTCACTTGTTTCCTTTCTGGTAGCGGTTGACCGCCCGGTTGTGCTCTTCCAGGCTGCTGGAGAAGTGGCTGCTGCCGTCGCCCCGGGCCACGAAATAGAGGGCGTTGGAATCGGCGGGATGCAGGGCCGCCTGGATCGAAGCGAGCCCGGGCATGGCGATGGGCGTCGGCGGCAGGCCTGGGCGGGTGTAGGTATTGTAGGGCGTGTCGGCGAGCAGGTCGCGTTTGCGCAGGTTGCCGTCGAAGCGGGTTCCCAGGCCGTAGATCACCGTCGGATCGGTCTGCAGCAGCATGCCGGCCCGCAGCCGGTTGACGAAGACGGCCGCCACCAGGGGGCGGTCCCCCAGGCGCCCGGTTTCCTTTTCGACGATGGAGGCCATGGTCAGGGCCTGGTAGGGATCCCGGTAGGGGAGCCCGGGAGCCCGCTGTTCCCATTCGGCGGCAAGCTTTTTGTCCATGGCCCGGCTGGCCCGGGCGAGGAGGTCGAGATCGCTGGACTGCTTGTCGAAGAGGTAGGTATCCGGGAACAGCATGCCCTCCAGGCTGGCGGCGGAAAGGCCGAGGCGGGCGACGAGTTCCGCCTCGGCCAGCCCCCGGCTGTCGTGCAGGAGGTCGGGATGGGCGTCCATGCGCTCCCGCCACTGGCGCAGGGTCCAGCCTTCAACCAGGGTGATCTCGCCCTGGGTGACCTGGCCGCGGCTGATCTTGCCCAGAAGCTCCCAGGGCGTGACGCCCCGCTGGACCGAGTAGCTGCCGGCCTTGATGCCCGTCTCGGCCCGCACCGCCTTGGCCAGGAGCACCAGCAGGACGGGCGGCAGGTCGACCCCGGCGTCCGCCACCTGCTGGGCGGCCATGCGCATGGTGCTGCCGGAGGGAATGCGGAAATCCACGGGGCTGCTGCGCAGGTGGAGGGGACGCGTCGCCCACCAGTAGCCGGCCAGACCGGCCGCCAGGACGCACGCCAGCGCAAGGAGGAAAAGCTTACGGAAAAGACGCAAGGCAGGAACTCTTGGAAATGAGCCCTGTCAGGGCTACTTCGGACGGGACGATATAATATCCCACACCCCCAATTCCCTGCGAGGCGCTTCATGAACCCCAACTGGCGCAGTTTTCTCCAAGACTCCGGCGCAATCTTCGATGCCGGCGACGACCTTCTCCATTTCGGCGACGCCGCCGCGGAACTGCTGGCCGCCCGTGCCGGCACCGTGGTCGTTCCCCTCACCCACCTGGGCGTCATCGACTGCGGCGGCGAAGAAGCGAAGCCCTTCCTGCACAACCAGTTCACCAGCGACATCAACCACCTGGGGACCGCCGCCGCCCAGCACTCTTCCTGGTGCACCGCCAAGGGGCGGATGCTGGCGAGCTTCGTCGTCTGGCGGGAGGGCGAGACCTACCGTCTCGCCCTGGCCGCCGAACTGGTGGAGTCCGTCCTCAAGCGCCTGACCATGTATCGACTGCGCGCCAAGGTGGACCTGGCGGACCGCTCCGCCGACATGGTGCTCGTCGGCCTGGCCGGCGGCGACCTTGCTGCGGCCCTCGCTGCTGCCGCCCTGCCCTTGCCCGGCAATCCCATGGAAACGGCCCAGGCCGGCGCAACGGCGGTTATCCGCCTGGAGGCCGACCGCGCCATCGTCGCCGTTCCCGCGGCGCAAGCCCCGGACCTCTGGCGCAAGCTCGCCGCCGCTGCCCGGCCCGCCGGCCTGCCCGCCTGGCGCTGGCTGGACGTGCAGGCCGGCCTGCCCCTGGTGACCGGCCCCACCCGGGAGGAATTCGTGCCCCAGATGGCGGATTTCGACAAGATCGGCGGCGTCAGCTTCCACAAGGGCTGCTACCCGGGCCAGGAGGTCATCGCCCGCACCCAGTACCTGGGCAAGGTCAAGCGCCACCTCTACCGCGTCGCCAGCGGCGTGCCGCTGCAGGCCGGCGACGACCTGCATTCGCCGGAGAACCCGGACCAGGCGGCCGGGAAGGTGGTCACCGCCGCCCCCTCCCCGACCGGCGGCTACGAGGCCCTGGCCGTGGTCCAGTTCAACTTCGCCGCGGACCTGCACCTGGGTTCCCGGGAAGGGCCGAAAGTCGAGGCGGTCGCCGTCAATCCCTGAGGCGTCCCCGGCCATGTGCCTGATCCTGGTTGCCTGGCGGGTCCATGGCGATTTTCCGCTGGTGGTCGCCGCCAACCGGGACGAATTCTACGCCCGCCCCACCCTCCCCGCCGGGCGCTGGCCGGAGGCGCCGGCCATCATCGCCGGCCGTGACCTGCAAGCCGGGGGCACCTGGCTGGGAATCACCGACGGCGGGCGCTTCGCGGCGGTGACCAATGTGCGGGAGCCGGGCGTTCCCCAGGGCGCCCGCTCACGGGGCGAGTTGACGCGGGACTTTCTCCTCGGCGAGGCCACGGCGGAAGAAGCGGCCACCGCCGTTGCCGGGCGGGACTATTCCGGCTTCAACCTCCTCCTTGCCGACCGGGATGGCCTGTCCTACGTCAGCAACCGCGACGGCCCGCCCCGGCCCCTGCCGCCGGGCATCTACGGCGTCTCCAATCACCTGCTGGATACGCCCTGGCCCAAGCTGGCCTCGGCCAAGGCCCGTTTCGCCGCCGCCCTGGCGCAGTTGCCGGATACCGGCGCCTTCTTCGCCATCCTGGCAGACGACGAGATCGTTCCCGACGAGCATCTTCCGGCCACCGGCGTGCCGCTGGAATGGGAGCGGCTGCTCTCGGCCATCTTCGTCCGGTCGGCCACCTACGGCACCCGCGCCTCCACCGTCCTGACCGTCGGGCGTAGCGGGGCGACATGCCTGGAAGAACGCGCCTTCGGACCGGAAGGCCGCCCTCTTCAGTCCTCGGTGATCTCCACCGGCGTGTAGGGCGGGACCAGATCGAACAGTTCGACGATGTCGGCGTTGCGCATCCGCACGCAGCCGTGGGAACCGGGCCGACCCATTTCGGCGGCATCGGGGCTGCCGTGGATGTAGATGTAACGGCGCATGGTATCGACGCAACCCAGGCGGTTGCGCCCCGGCTCGCAGCCGGACAGCCAGAGGATGCGGGTGAGGATCCAGTCGCGGCCGGGATGGGCTTCGGCCAGTTCCGGCGTCCATAGTTCGCCGGTGGGCCGGCGGCGGACGAAGACCGTGTTCTCGGTACAGCCGGCGCCGATCTTGGCCCGGATGAGGTGGCGCCCGCGGGGGGTCTGGAAGCTGCCGGACTGCTCGCCGACGCCAGCCTTGCCCGTGGACACCGGGTATTCCCGCAGCACTGCCCCGTCGTCGCCGTACAGCCAGAGCCGCTGGCGGCCGGCGGAAATCCTGATGTTCATGGAGCTTTCTTCCTCCGGCCGGCGAAGAATTCCGACAGCAGGGCGCTGCACTCATCCGCCAGCACGCCGCCCTCGACCACCGCGTGGTGGTTGAGGCGCTCGACGGCGAAGAGGTCCACCACGCTGCCATGGACGCCGGTCTTGGGGTCCCGGGCGCCATAGACCACCCGGGCGATGCGGGCGTGCATGATGGCCCCGGCGCACATGGCGCAGGGTTCCAGGGTCACGTAAAGCTGGCAGCCGGGCAGGCGGTAGTTGCCCAGGTTGCGGGCAGCGTCCCGCAGGGCGGCGATCTCGGCGTGGGCCGTAGGGTCGCTCTCGCCGATGGGGGAATTGAAACCGCGGCCGACGATCGCGCCGTCCTTGACCACCAGGGCGCCCACCGGCACTTCTCCAAGGCATTCCGCCGCCCGGGCCAGGGAGAGGGCCTCGCGCATGAAAAACTCGTCGCCCAGGCCGGGGGTGTCAGGAACCGCATTCATGGCCGTCTGCCCCCATCAACGGGCACGGTGGCGCCGATGCCAACAACGGTTGCCTGCAACGGGCGGCATCGCCGAACTCGTACAAAATTCATGAAAAATCAAATAAATAACCAATTCCCCCAGTATACCCCAAGCGAATCGATCAGCAGGCAACCGGGAAAAATATGCACCGGGTATGCCATCAATTAGCATTTTCGGTACTTTTTTCCGCCTCGTGACAAAAGTCATAGATATAACGTCATAGTTTGCATATTGTAGCTTCCGTGACAGCCCCGGCCCACGGGCATTTCGGCAGACAGGAACCTTTCTTCCACCATTTCGGCCCCACCGTGAATACCCACACCACCTCCGTCGATTCCTACCTCGCCGCCCGCCCTTCGCGGTGGCCGGTTGCCGCTGTGGGAGCCGACAGTGTGCCGCGGGTGGCGGAGCACCATCGCCTGGTGGAAAGCCTGCGGGTGGTGCTGGCCATCATCGCCGGTCTGCTGCTCATCGAAGTCCGCCCCGGCATACGCAATCCGCTGTTCTTCGTCGAGGTGGCCTTCAGCTTCTACGCGATCGCACTCCTCTGGCAGGCGGCCAACGGGTCCGCCAACGCCCAGCGGCGCCTCTATTACTGGCTCGACGCCGCCTGGTTCCTGCTTTTCCTGGCGCTGGCAGGCGAGGCGAGGACGCAATTCTTTCTCCTGCTCTTCTTCCCCATTTTCTTCGCGGCGTGGCGGACCGGCTACCGGGAAAGCATCGCCATCGCCGCCTTCAGTGCTCTTTCCGCCCTGGTCATCCTGGCCCTGGGGGAACCGGGCATCTCCCTCGCACGCCTGTTGGCGCTACCCCTCTCGCTCTTCGTCGTGGGTCCGCTGTTCGTTGCGCTGGCCCGGGTCGAGACCGCGTCCCGCCAGAACCTCGCCTTCATCGCCAGCATTGTCGAGCACATCGATTCCCGGCGGGGTTTCGATGCCATCATCCCGGAGGTGATCACCCGTATCGGCGAGCAACTGGGGGCAACGGCCGTGCTCCTGGCCTTCCGCACCTTCGAGGGCCGCAGTCGCGTATTCTGCTGGGAAGCCGGCGAGGAAGCCGGCGAACTGTCGGACAGCGCCGCCAGCCCGTTCGTCGAACGGACCCTGGCCCTTGCCGGCAACGCCGCCTTCGGCTGGGCCGCAAAGCGCGGGCGGCGCAAGGGCGAACGACTGATCCGCATCGGCCAGGACGGCATCCCCGTCACTCCCTCGGCCGACGACCGCGCCGCCCTGGCCGCCCTGGTCAGCCTGGTGGACAAGCCGAGGCTCGTCGTCGTCCCCGTGGCCGGCCCCGGCATCGGCCATATCCGTCTGATTGTCGCCGGCGAATCCGTCGCCATCGACGCCCCGGCCCTGACCCTCTTGCTCCGCATGACCGAGCAGATCGGCCCCTCCGTGGAAAACGCCTACCTGCGGGAACAGCTTGCCACCGAGGCGGCGGACACGGAACGGGCACGTATCGGCCGCGACCTGCACGACAGCGCCATCCAGCCCTACATCGGCCTCAAGTTCGCCCTCGAAGCCCTGAAACACCGGGTCACGCCGGACAACCCCCTGGCCCCGGACATTGCCAACCTGGTGGACATGGCGACCACCGAACTTGCCGCCATGCGCGAGGTCGTCAGCGGGCTGCGCGGCGCACCCGGCAAGGGCGGCGCCCTGCTTTCCAACGCCGTGAGGCGGCAAGCGGCCCGTTTCGGGCAACTCTTCGGCATCGGCGTCGACGTGACGGTAGTGGGCGACATGCCCGTGAGTCGGCGGGTCGCCGGCGAGATCTTCCATATCGTCGCCGAAGGCCTCAGCAACATCCGCCGCCATACCCAGGCGCGCCAGGCCTGGATATCCCTGGCAGCAATCGATGATATGCTGATACTCAAGATCACCAACGAGAACGACCCCCACGGGCTGGCGGCCGACTCATTCTTCCCTCGCTCCCTGAGCGAACGGGCAGCCAGCCTGCAAGGTTCGGCGGAAGTGGAGCGAAGCGCCACCCATACCGCCGTGACTGTCCGCGTCCCCATTCCCCAAAGCCATGCCCAAGACAGCGCCCATGAACGTTGACACGACTGCCCGCCGACCCATCCGCGTGATGATCGTGGATGACCACAAGACCATCCTGTGGGGCCTGGAGCGGCTGATCGAAAGCGCCCGCCCCGCCATGGAGGTGGTCGGCACCGCCACCACCTGTTCGGAAATGCTTGTCATGGCCGCTGCCAGCAAACCCGACGTCATCCTTCTCGACCTCGACCTGGGCGGCGAAAACGCCGCCGATGCCCTGCCCGACCTGCAGCGCCTCAGCGCGGCGCAAGTCCTCGTCCTAACCGGCGGCCGCGACACCGCCCTCCATCAGGCAGCAATCCTCGGCGGCGCCCGCGGCGTGATCAGCAAGGACGAAAGCGCCGACATCCTCCTGCGCGCCGTCGAGCGCGTGCATGCCGGCGAGGTCTGGATCAACCGCATGCTCATGGGCAAGGTGCTCAATTCGGTGGCGGCGGGCAACGGCCATGCCTCCAGCAAGGATTCCGAGGCCGGCCGGATCGCAGCCCTGACCCAGCGGGAGCGGGACATCATCCGGGCGGTGGTCCTCAACCGCGGCGCCAAGAGCGAAGTCATCGCCGAGGTGCTGCATATCAGCGAACACACGCTGCGCAATCACCTCACGGTGATCTACGACAAGCTGGGCGTGCGCAACCGCATCGACCTGTTCGCCTACGCCACGGAGCACGGACTGGCCCTGGGCTGAGCCGCCCGCCGGCACCTCCGGCGGCAGCCAGGGCAATTGTCACCCCTCGACCGGGAGTCCCGGCCCATGCGCTTTCGCCGTCGCCGGGAAAAAATGCCGTGAAGGACATCCTTCTCTCGCGAGGCGATGGCAACGATGACGGACATCCCGGTCGAAACCCACAGTGAATCGCTGCTGACCGACGTCCTGCTGCGCATCTACGTGGCAGGGGCGGTGCTGATCTTTGCCGCCGGGGCTTTCGCCAACTGGCGCGCCGACCCCGGGCGGGTGACGCTGCTGATGATCGCGGTGATCGAAACCATCACCGCCGGCATCGTCGTCTGCTCGCGCCACGCCCAGCGGCGGGACTGGCGCCCCCTGTCGGTGGCGGCCAGTGGCGTGGCCATGGTCTATTTTCTCGCCCTCGATCTGACGCCCGGCCGCCACGTCATACCCGAAACCTTCGGCGTGGCGCTGCAGGTCGCCGGCATGGCCGTCCAGCTCTATGCCAAGCTTTCCCTCGGCCGTTCCTTCGGCGTCCTGCCCGCCACCCGGCGCCTGGTCACCGGCGGCGCCTATCGCTGGCTGCGGCACCCCATCTATTTCGGCTACCTGCTCACCCATGCCGGCTTCCTTCTCAGCAACTTCTCGCCCTGGAACCTGGCGGTGCTGATGGTTCTCTACGCCGCGCAGATCGTCAGGATCGAGCGTGAGGAGGAGTTTCTGGCTTCCTTCCCGGGCTACGACGAATACCGCCAACGCGTTCGCTACCGGCTCATTCCCATGGTTTATTGAAGGGCAGGAACATGGCGATGCTAGGCCGCTCGGACCCCACTCTGGAAGCCAACCGCCCGATGCGCCTGGCCTGGTGGGGGGTGCTGGCACTGGCGCTCGTGGACATCGCCTGGGCGATTGCCGCCGACTGGTCCCTCGGCGGCCGCGGCAAGCTGCTGTCGGTCTTTCTGGGCAGCGCCTGCCTGCTGCCGTTGCTATTCGTCCGCCGTTACCGGTCGGACCTGCGCATACGCTCGACCCTGCTGGCGGCGCTGTTGCTGGTCGCCTTTTCGTTCGCGGCCTGCATCCTCAGCTATCTCGTCGTCAGCCTCGGCACCCCCTTGTTCGACGACACCTACGCCCGCTGGGACCGGGCCATCGGTTTCGACTGGCTTGCCGCCACGCAATGGGTCGACCGCCATGGGCCGGTCAAGCAGGCCTTTCACCTTGCCTACCACAGCGGCCTCGTCCAGATCGGCTGCGTCGTGCTTTTCCTGGGATTCAGCCGACGCCTCGCCCGACTCAACGAGTTCATCGCGCTCTACTTGTCCGGGGTCCTGCTCGCTATCGCCTGCTCCCTGGCGTTTCCCGCCGCCGGCCCGTGGGTCGGCGCCCCCGCTACGGTACCGTTCGACGCTTCCGCTCTTTCCCATTTCTTCCCGCTGCGCAACGGCGACATGCGGGCCATCGACTTCAACCAGGCGCAAGGCCTGATTTCCATGCCCTCGGTGCATGCGATGATCGCCGTATTCCTCCTCTGGGCCATGCGCGGCACCGGGCGCCTGTTTCCCCCCGTCGCCATCCTCAACATCCTGATGCTGATGGCGACGCCGACCGAAGGCGGCCACTACCTCGTCGACGTGATCGGCGGCGTCGTCTGCGCCGTGGCGATGGTGGCAGGCTACCGCGCCTTCGTCACCGGTCCCGCGACCGCCGACGCCCCGGCACCGGCCTCCGGCCCGCTCGGCTCCCTGGAATCGTCTTCCTGACCGTCGCCGGGTGGATTCATTCGAGGCCGAAGGCATGGCGCCATTCGGTCCCCATGTTGTCATCCGTGACCGGCACCAGGCCGGCGCTGCGCTCGAGAATGGACTGGCAGGATTCCGCCACACTGCTCCTTCCGTCCGCCGAGCGTTCCGGCGGGAGAGCAAAGACCTTGGCGGTGAGGCCGGCGACCTCGGGAAGGTGCTCCCCGCCGGAGGGAATGACCGCCCTGCCGTCGATCCGATAGCTCGCCAGGATCTTGAGCCAGCGATCGGTATTCCAGTCCAGCGGCGCATCCGAGACCACCAAGTGGTTGGTGAAACGCGCGCCGTGGGGGAAGACCCGGCAGCCGGTGCGTTGCACCCGGAGGGAATCGGTGGTGTTGTAAAAGAATATCCCGCCCGGCTGCAGGTGCTGCCGGGCCAGCTCGAGGAACTCCACCGACAAGAGATTGGTGGCGTTGGCGCGGAAGTGCCAGGTGGTGTTGGACACGATGGCGTCGAAGCGTTTTTGCGGATTGAGCCGCAGCCAGCGCCGGCCGTCGTCGACCACCAGCTTCACCTTGGGGTTGCCCAGGACCGACGCCACCTCCGGCACCTGGGCGACCAGCCGCCCGTAACCCGGGTTGATTTCGACTACGGTGAGCGACTCCACCGCCGGATTGCTGGCGATGACCTGCGCCCAGGACCCGGTGCTGAGGCCGATCAGCAACACCTCCCGCGGACGCGGGTGAAACAGGCTCAGCGCATAGGGACGGACGATGCCGTTGGTGTCGTGCAGCAGGTCGGTGTTGAACTTGCCGTCGTACATGCCATGGCCGAAGACGGTGCCATCGCTGTCCACGGTGATGATGCCGCTGCGGTTCTCGGCAACGTGGGCAAACGGCCTCTTGTCCGGCAACAGGCCTTTCCACTGCATGGCCTCCAGCGCACCCGCGGCCAGGTTGGGCAGTGCGAGAAAGGCGGACGCCCCCGCCAGCATGGCCCCGCCGGCACCCAGCCCCTTGCGGCCGGCGGGCAGGGGCATCGCCGCGACGACCAGGGCGACGCAGGCGAGCCCGACGCCGACCAGGGCGGCGGCCAGGGTGACCAGACCCATCCGGTCCATCAGCACGAATCCGGTCATGACGCTGCCGGTCGCCGCGCCAACGATGTTGGCCAGGTAGACCAGGGCCGTCCGCATGCCGGCCTGGCCGTCGGGCGCCACCCCCAGGTGCGCCAGCAAGGGCAACAAGCCCCCCCAGCCGCGGGCCAGGAGATAGGTCATCAGCAGCATGACGCCGACCAGGCCTCGATCCAGCCAGGCGAGATGGGCCAGGGCGGGCAGAAAGGCGCAGCCCACCAGGTTGGCGAACAACAGGGTCCGCACGAGGTGACGGAAGACGCCGCCTGGGCCTTCGGCGGCCACCTCCCCGGCCCGCCGCGACCCCGACGCGAGGCCGATCAGGAAGGCCCCCAGGGTGGCGGCGAAGGCCGAGGCGCTGCTGCCGCTAGCGAAGGACATGGCCCGGAACAGGAATATTTCGTAGGACAAGGAGATGAAGCCGCCCAGGCAGGCGAGACCCAGCAGTGGCGGAAACGGCAGCATCGGCGCATGGCGGCCGTCCGGGTCCGTCGCCGCCGCCTGCCCGGGCGCGAACCCGGCGCGGAAATGGGACAGGATCGCACCCAGGGCCACCGCCCCGTTCATCCCGGCGGCCACCATCACCGTCTTCCCCATGCCCAGGAAGGGGAAGAACAGCACCACGCAAACCAGGCAGGCCGCCCCAGCTCCCAGCGTATTCACGTAATAGAGAAGGCCAACCGAACTGCCGACGTTCCCCGAGCGTTGCGCCAGATGGCCGACCAGTACGGGCAGGGTGGCGCCCATGAGCAGGGTCGGCACGATCACCAGGGCCAGCGTCACCGCCGCCGTCGGCGCCAACGGCATCCCCAGGGCCAGTTCGCCGACCCGGTCGAAGACGTCGAGGGAGACCAGGCCGAAAACCGCCGTGGCCGACTCGATGCCGGCCAACAGCAGCAGCAGCGGCACGCCGCGCCGGCGGGACAACCAGCCCCCCGCCAGACTGCCGAGACCCAGGCCGAGCATGAAGGCGGTCACGACGATGGTGACCGATTCGATATTCACGCCCAGTATCCGGAACAGTGCCCGCTGCCAGACCAACTGGTACATCAGGGCGGGGAAGCCGGAAAAGAAGAACAGGACGGAAAGCAGGCGGCGCTCGCGGGCGAGCCCGGTGGCCTCCCCCGCGGCGTCGACGGGAGGGCGAAGGGCAAGCTCGTTCATGGTTCCCACTTCCTTCATGCCAACAGCTCCGGGATCGTGAAGCATACCGACTCTCCCCGGATTACACCCCAGCCGAATGCAGGAGCAATGGGAGCGCTGTCACCCCGCGTCAGAGACAATTCTCCCCCGCTCCCCCCCAGTTACCTCCGTTGTCGGCGACCAGCGCCAGGCCGACACTGCGGCCCATGAAACCGCTGTCCGTCCCCACGGTGGCCGCCCCGGCCGCCGCTCCGCGAAGAGTGATCCTGGTCGACGACCACGGCCCGACCCTGGCCGCCATCGTCAACCTGCTCGACAGCGAGTTTCCGCGCATTGCCGTCGTCGGCGTCGCCACCGACAGCGAAAGTGCCCGGCGGATCCTGCGCGACAGCGCCCCGGACGTCGTCGTGCTCGACCTTGACCTCGGCAACGACTACGGCATGGACCTGATCCCCATGATCGTCGGCGAGCAGGGGGCGGCGGTGGTGATCCTCACCACCTCGGACGACCCCGGCGAGAAATCCGCGGCCCTGCGGGCCGGCGCCGCCGCCTTCATCAGCAAGCTTGCGCCGGCGGAAGACCTGATCGCCGCCATTCTCGCCGCCCCGAACGGCAGACGCCGGATAGGAGGTTTGTCATAGGCGACCGGGAGGCTCCGCCCCGGCAAATCGGTTGAAGCCTCCGGTTCTGGGGGCACGATGCCGGAATAGATTGGATGCAACGAATGGAGCGATGGTTATGCACCTTGAGCGACAGGAAGCGGAATCTCGATTGGCGGCACGCCTGAGTCGCGTCCAGCGTGCCATCGAGAGTCTGACCACTGATCGCGACGGCGTTACCGCCATCGAATACGCCCTGCTGGCAGCGCTCATCGTGCTGGTGGTCATGGGCAGCATTTCGCTCCTGGGAGGCGGTGTGAACGGCATGTGGACAATAGTGGCGAACGCGGTCGTTTCCGCGTTGTAGCGACCGGGAATAGAGGGAGAGCGATCGTGGCCGCGCTGAAGAACGAGTGGTTGCTTTCCAGGATTTCAGGCTGGCCGGCGGCCGTGCCTGATGGTGTTGCCGCCGGGCGGCGGTATTTTTCTTAAAGGAGATGATCATGAAAAACCTGTGGAACAAGATGACTTACCTCGTCAAGGACGAAGAAGGCGTGACCGCCATCGAATACGGCCTGATCGCCTTCCTCATCGCGGTCGTCATCATTGCCGCGGTCACTGCCGTCGGTACTGCTTTGCAAGGGGTGTTCAACAGCATCGCTGCGGCGCTTTGACGCCGGACCGGCACGCCCGCGGCAACCCCGGTTGCCCGGGCTGCCCCCGAAAAATGCTCATAGGGCGGGCTTTGCGAGCAAGCACTCATGCCGGCAAGCACCTACTACTGGATATCGCTGATCGCCGTCCTCGGCGTTGCCGTCGCCAGCGATCTGCGCAGCCGGAAGATTCCCAACTGGCTGGTGGCCGCGGCCTTGGTCGCCGGACTGGCCGTTAGCCTGACACCGGCGGCCCCCGCCGCCCACGGGCCGGGATCGGCCCTGACCGGCGCGGTAGCGGGGCTTCTCGTCATGCTCCCCCTCTACCTTCTCAGTGCCATGGGCGCCGGCGACACCAAGCTGATGGCGGCCATCGGCGCCTTCCTGGGGCCCTGGCAGATACTCGGCGCCGCGCTGCTGACCTTCGTCGCCGGCGGCGTCCTCGCCCTCGCCGCGGCGCTGTGGCTGCGGTCCCTGCCGCGGGTGGCGGACAACCTCCGCCAGATCGGCGCCGCGACCCTGGGTGGCCAGGCCGGCTGGCGCGGCCAGATCCAGACCACCGGCCGCCTGCCCTATGCCGTCGCCATCGCCGCCGGCACGGGCCTGCAGATCTGGCTGGCGGGAAACAGCGCGTGGCCATTCAAATGAACAATCCCCTCGACCTTTCTCCCCCCGAAGCACGCGGAGATGCCACGGAATCCTTCGATGCCGCGGCGGAGCCTCCGGGCCACGTGGCCCCCGGCCCCGTCTCCCCCCGCCGGTTGGCGGATACCGGCCTCGACGAGCAGACCCTGGTGGAACTGGTCGCCAAGGTACTGTACCTGCGGGGCAGCCTGGGGCTGATCGAACTCGCCCAGCACCTGCGGCTGCCGGCCAACGTGGTGGAAGAGATCTGCGGCTTCCTGCGCGGGGAACGCCTCGTCGAGCTGTTGCGCCGGGGCGATTCGGCCGGAGACGTGACCTTCGGGCTGACCGAGAACGGCCGCCTGCGAGCCCAGGATTTCCAGCGCAAGAGCCGCTACGCCGGGCCGGCCCCCGTCACCCTGGCCGATTACACGGCCCAGGTGAGGCGACAATCCGTCGCCGACATGCCGGTCCGCCGGGCGGACATCCAGCGGGTCTATGGCGGCATGGTGGTACGGGACGAATTGCGGGACATGATCGGCGCCGCCATGAACTCGGCCCGCCCCATGTTCTTCTACGGCCCCCCCGGCGCCGGCAAGACGTTTCTTGCCGAAAGCCTGCTGCAGCTGGTCCACGGCACCATCTACGTGCCCCACGCCTTCACGGTGGACGGCGAGATCATCCAGGTCTTCGACCCGGTCATCCATCGGCCGGTCACCGTGGATGCGGCCCGCAGCCTGGACAGCCGGGCCCGGGCCGACCAGCGCTGGGTGGCCTGCGAACGCCCCGTGGCCATCAGCGGCGGCGAACTAACCCTGGAAATGCTCAACCTGCGCTACGACCACGTCGCCGGCTTCTACCAGGCCCCCGCCCACGTCAAGGCCAACAACGGGCTCTACATCATCGACGACCTGGGGCGCCAACTGGTCCGGGCCGAACAACTGATGAACCGCTGGATCGTGCCCATGGACCGCCGCCGGGATTACCTCGGCCTGCATACGGGGTGCAGCTTCGAGATTCCCTTCGACGTGAAGCTGGTGTTCTCGACCAACCTCGCCCCGGAGGATCTGGCCGACGAAGCCTTCCTGCGCCGCCTGGGCTACAAGATTCACGTCGGTGCCGTCAGCGACGGGGAATACGAGCGGATATTCCGCCAGGTCTGCGACGAATTCGGCGTCGCCTTCGACGAGCCGGCCTTCCAGGCCCTGCTGGGCCTGCACCGCCACCTGGGACGGCCGACCTTCGCCTGCTACCCGCGGGATCTCGTCGCCCAGATCCGCGACTACGCGACCTATCGCGAATGGCCCGTTGATCTGACGCCCGAGCTCGTCGAATGGGCCTGGCACAGCTATTTCGCCAAGGGGAAGGAAGCCGGCCATGGTTGAGTGCGACCGTGAAATCAGTCACTGCCGCACCCGGCCGAAAGTAATAACTTGGAACCACGCAACAGGCAAGCCAGATACCGACCGGTAACCGGAATAGGGAGGCAAAAATGAAAGAAAGCAGGGGAATCGTGATGCTGGTCATCGCGCTGGTTGCCGGCCTGGCGGCGGTGGTCCTGGCCGCCCGCTGGATCCAGGGCCAGACCAAGGACAACGCCGGCAAGATCGCCGTAGCCATGCTCGACATCCAGCTCGGCAGCCGCCTCAGCCCGGAAATGATCCAGATGGTCGAGTGGCCGGCGACGAGCGTCCCGGCCGGGGCTTTCAGCGAGCCCGCGGAACTGGAGGGGCGGGTGGTCAAGACCTCCCTTGCCCGCGGCGAACCGCTCCTGGAGAACAAGCTTGCCCCGGTCGGCACCAAGGGTGGGCTGTCGGCGGTGGTCGGCGAAGGCAAGCGGGCCATCACCGTGCGGGTGAACGACGTGGTCGGCGTCGCCGGCTTCGCGCTGCCCGGCAGCTACGTGGACATCATGGTGAACACCCAGGAGGAAGGCGGCAAGGCCAACGACAAGGACCGCGCCATCTCCAAGATCGTCCTCGAGCACATCCTGGTCCTGGCGGTTGCCCAGGAGGCCAACCGCGACGAAACCAAGCCGAAGGTGGTCAATGCCGTCACCCTGGAGGTCACCCCGGAACAGGCGGAGCGCCTCGACCTGGCGCGCTCCGTCGGCACCCTTTCCCTGGTGCTGCGCAATCAGGTCGACCAGGAGCCCTCCAAGACCGCCGGCGCCACCAAGGACGTGCTTCTCGGCCTTGCCCCGCCCCCCCCGCCGCCCAAGCCGGCGGCGCCGGAAAGGCCGGCCGTCCGCCGCGCCGCCCCCGTCGCCCATGCCTCTCCGGGCTGCGTCGAGGTGATTCGCGGCGCCGCCAAGTCCATCGAATGTTTCTAGCCGGAAGCGCCAGCCAATTCTGGGAGGTCATCATGAGATTCGCACAATCCACCGTCCGTCTGTCCCTGGCGCTGACCGCCTCGGCCCTGGCCTGCGCCGCAGCCTGGGCCGCCCCCGCCGGAAGCAGTTCTCCCTGCAACACCGTCGGCATGGGGCCGCTGGTCAAGGTGGCCGTGGGCAAGGCGTCGCTCCTCAGGCTCGACGCACCGGTCGCCCGCATCCTGCTGGGCAACCCGGAGAACGTGCAGGCCGGCCGCCCCGGCGCCCAGGCCAGCGCGCCGCCCCCCGCCGCCCCCAGCTCCCCCCAGGCCATCAACCGCCGGCCCGGGGTCGCCGACGTGGACGTCCTTCTCCTCAGCCAGAAGGAGGTCTACCTGCTGGGCAAGACCATCGGCGGCACCAACATCGCCCTCCTCGACCGCAGCGGCCACTGCACCGTCATCGACGTGGCCGTGGGGCTGGATACCGCCGCCCTCTCCGCCACCCTGCAGGAACTGATGCCGGCGGAAAAGCAGATCAAGGTCACGGCGGCGGCCGATTCCCTGGTGCTTTCCGGCATGGTCAGCGATGCCGCCGCCGCAGACCGGGCCGTGGATGTCGCCGGCGCCTATGTGCGGCGGGTGACGGGAGGCACCCAGGGCGGCCGCGCCTCGGCCCACGACAACGTGATCAACATGCTGGCCGTGGCGGCGCCCCAGCAGGTAATGCTGGAAGTCAAGGTGGCCGAAGTGTCGAAGGCTCTTCTCGACCAGTTCGGCATCAACTTCGCCCGCGCCTACTCCCCGGCGGATGGATCGATGATCCGCTTCCTGTCCGGCCTCCTCGGCGGCAAGGGCCTGCTCTTCAACCAGGTCGGCGGGACCACCAACGGTTCGGTGGGCAGCGGCGCCGCCAATGTCCTTTCCGCCGGCACGGCCGCCGCCGGCGTTTCCGCCCCGGCCGGTTCGATCAAGGCGGAGAACGGCCGCGTCACCGAATGGCCGCTGGCCGCCGGCAAGAACGCCACCAGCCTGAGCATCGAAGCCCAGAAGCAGGACGGCCTGGTGCGGGTGCTCGCCGAGCCGACGGTGATGGCCATCAGCGGCAAGGAAGGTTCCTTCAACGCCGGCGGCAAGGTCTTCCTGCCGGTGGCCACCAACAACGCCAGCGGCGGCACTTCCATCACCCTGGAGGAAAAGGAATTCGGCGTGATCCTGAAGTTCACGCCCACGGTCCTCGGTGATGGGCGCATCAACCTGCAGATGAATTCGGAGGTTTCCGAACTCAACCCGCAGGGCGTCGCAATCACCGCCACCAACGTGGCGGGAACCGCCATCCTGCCGGCCTTCACCCAGCGCAAGGCGGCGACCACCGTGCAGTTGATGGACGGCCAGAGCTTCGCCATCGGCGGACTGATCAAGAACAACGTCACCGCCAACGTCACCGCCTTCCCGTTCCTGGGCGAGCTGCCCATCATCGGGGCGCTGTTCCGCAGCACCAGTTTCCAGAACGACCGTTCGGAGCTGGTCTTCGTCATCACGCCACGGCTGGTCAAGCCCCTGCCACCCAACTACGCCCTGCCCACCGACGGCTACGTCGAACCGACCCGGTCCGACCTCATCCTCCATGGGCGGCTGGAAGGCAGTGCCCCGCCGGCAGCCACGCCTGCGCCGGCCACGCCCCCCGCGGCACCTCCGGCCAGCGGCGGCTTCGAAGTCAAGTGAAACGGGAGCGCACCATGGACAAGCTCAATAACGCACTGATCGCCGCCGCCGTAGCCCTCATCCTGGCCGCCTGCGGCAGCCCCTCGACGACGCCGGATACCGACGCCCGCTTCGGCCATGCACTGGCCACCGCCAAGGCGCAACAGACCATCAACCCGGACGCTTCCCGCAACACCAATCCGGTCACGGGCATGGACGGCCGCGCCGCCAAGGGGGCCATGGACAATTACCGGGAGAGCTTCCGCAAGCCCCCGGCGGAAGCCGCCAGCTTCCTGCCCATCGGCGCCGCAACGGCCGGCACCGGAGCGACGGGACGCTAGGCGGAAAGACGAAAGGCGGCAGGATCATGACACGGATCGCCCTCCCCGCCGGAAGCCAGCGCGGCGCCGTGGCCGTGCTCGTGGCCCTGGCGCTGGCCGTACTGATCGGCTTCGCCGGACTCTCGCTGGACCTCGGCCGCCTGTACGTCAACAAGACCGAGTTGCAGAACGCGGCGGACGCCTGCGCCCTTGCCGCCTCCCGCGAACTCACCTGCCCGGCGGCACCCTGTCCGGCCAGCGGCCTGACCAACGCCCAGGCGGCCGGCATCATGGTGGGCGGACGCAACAGCCGGGATCTCCAGTCCCAAAGCGTCACCATCGCCCCGGAGGACGTGAAGTTCAGCACCGTCCTGGCCCCGAACTCGACCTATCGCTCGATCGCCGGCGGCGCCGACACGGCTTCCAAGTATGTGATGTGCATCGCCCGTTCGAACGGCATCGTCCCCTGGTTCATGGGCGTCCTCGGCATCGGCGCCAAGGATGTGAATGCGACGGCGGTGGCCACCCTGGCGGCGGCCCAGACCAATTGCGGCATCCCCCTCGCCCTCTGCTCGAAGGGCCCCGCCTCGGGGACGCCTCCCTACGGCCTGGTGATCGGCAACTGGTACGGCGGGCGTTTCGGCTCCGGCGGCGGCGCAAGCGGCAATTTCAACTGGGTGGATTTCACCCCGCCCGCCGGCGGCGAGCCCGAACTGGCCAACATGCTGACCGGCAACGGCATCTGCAACATGAACGTGACCAATCCGGTGGGCCAGACCGGCGTCCTCGGCAATGCCGGCGCCAAGGCCTTCAATTCCCGCTTCGGCCTCTACCAGAACGGCGGCGGCAATCCGCAGATCGACAACGCCCCGCCCGACTACACCGGTTACGCCTACACCAGCGCGGCTGTGGTTTCCGGCCCCAACTACACCTGGCCGTCGGGATCGAACGCCCTCAGCGACTTCCTTTCCAAGCGCAACAGCCATGCGCCCTACGGCACCAGCGTCGCGGCCGGCAATGCGGCCACCGGCCTCAGCCTGGCGAACTCGTACAACAACGCCAATTCTCCCGCCCAGCCTTCGGCCCTGGCCACCAAGGGCGCCGACCGCCGGCTGGTGGTTTCACCGATCGTGGATTGCGCCGGCTGGGGTGGCGGTTCCACCACGACACCGATCCTGGCGTGGGCCTGCGTCCTCATGCTGCACCCCATCTCCAGCCCAACCGACAACGTGTATTTTGAATACCGCGGCCTGTCCTCCGCCCCCGGCAGCCCCTGTGCCACCTCCGGCGCCGTCGGCGGCCCCGGCAGCGTCGGCCCGCAGGTTCCGGCATTGGTGCAATGATGGCAACCATCCACCTCCCCTCCCGGCAGCGCGGCGTGGCGGCAGTCGAAATGGGAATCCTGCTGGTGCCGCTGGTGCTGCTCGTCTTTGGCATCACGGAGTACGGCCGCGCCATGTACCAGTACAACGCCATCGCCAAAGGGGTACGCAGCGCAGTACGCCACCTTTCCGAACAATCCTCCGGCGATTCGACCGAAATCGACATCGCCAAGTGCCTGGTGGTCTACGGCAACACCGGCTGCACCGGTTCGCCCCAGGTGCCGGGTCTGACCAAGACCATGGTTTCGGTGTGCGATACCAGCAGTTGCCCCTCCACCCATCTCAACCAACCGACCGGCAGCGGTGTCGTCAACCTGGTCACGGTCAGCGTCGCCGGTTGCCCGTTCACTTCCCTGGTCCCGACGGTGGTGCCGAACATCACCTTCGGCACCATTGCCGCGACGATGAGGCAGGTCACATGATCGCCCGGAACGCCATCCACGACCGGCAACGGGGTGCGACGGCCATCGAGTTCGCCATTGTTGCCTCGCTCCTTTTCCTGCTGCTGATCGGCATCATGGAAATGGGAAGGATGCTTTTCTACTGGAACACGGCCACCGAATTGACCCGCATGGGCGCCCGCATGGCGGCGGTCTGCGATCCCAACGACCCGGACATTGCGGCGAAGATCGCCGCCTTCTATCCCTTGATCCCCGCCAGCAAGGTCAGCGTCACCTATACGCCGGGCGGCTGCGACGTCAATAGCTGCACCGAAGTGACGGTGAGAGTGCTGTCCGGCGTTACGATCACCAACTACATTCCCTTCGTGCCGTCGACGATGAGAACGCTGATGCTGCCCGACTTCCGGACCACCATCCCGCGGGAAAGCATGCAGAGCACCTTCAAGTCGACCGCCAACCCGGTTTGCATGTAGGACCAACAATAACCAGACAACGGTAATCAGATGAAAATCAGGGTAGTTTGCAAAGACAACGCGCGTTACGAATTCCTCCGCCGGGCCCTGGTGGAAAAGGACCGGGCCGGCCAGGTGTCGGGCGGCGTACTGGCCCTCGACAGCCTCCCTTCGGTCATCAACGGCAGCGCGCCGGACATGCTGATCGTCGACGATGCCGCCGACAGCGCCATCGACGCCGTCGAGGCCCTCAGCCTGGGTACGCCGGGCATCGACACCCTGCTCATCTCCGACGATGCCTCGGCCGAGTTCCTGATGCGCGCCATGCGCGCCGGCGTCCGTGAGGTGATTCCCACCGCCGGCGGGAAGGATGCGCTCCACGACGCCCTGGGCCGCATCATGGCCAAGCGCGACAAGCAGCTTCAGGCCGGCCGGCCGGAGGGGAAGATCCTGGCCTTCCTTTCCTGCAAGGGCGGTAGCGGGGCAACCTTCCTGGCGGCGAATTTCGCCTACGTCATGGCCAGCGAATATGGCCAGCGGGTGGCGCTGATCGACCTCAACCTGCAGTTCGGCGATGCCGCCATCTTCGTTTCCGACGCGCCGACGCCCAGCAACGTCGCCGAGCTGTCACAACAGATCCACCGCCTCGATTCCTCGCTGCTTTCCGCCTCGATGCTGGAGGTGGCGCCCAACTTCTTCGTCCTCGCCGCGCCGGAAAACCCCGCCCATGCCACGGACGTGACCCGCGAACACGTCCAGGCGATCATCCAGTTGGCGCGCAAGGATTATGACTTCGTCGTCATCGACGTGCCGCGCTCCCTCGATTCGGTGAGCCTGCAGGCCCTGGACATGGCCGACACCATCTTCCCCGTGCTGCAACTGACCCTGCCCTACGTCCGGGACGGCAAGCGCCTGCTGGGAATTTTCCGCTCCCTCGACTATCCCCGGTCGAAGATCCAGGTGCTGGTGAATCGCTACGAGAAGGGCGGCGAACTGACGCTGGAAGACCTGGAAAAGGCCATCGACGAAAAGGTCACCCATGTCGTCCCCAATAGCTACACGGCAGCGGCGGCGTCGGTGAATCTTGGCATTCCCATCGCCAAGGGCAACCGGGCCAATCCCATCAGCAAGGTGCTGATCGAGATGGGTCGGGAATTCGTCCAGACCGAGGAAAAGGCATCGGGCGGACGGTGGTTTGCAAGGCTTTTCTCGCGCACCGGCGGTAGTTGAACGACCCGCCGGCAGCGGATTCTGCAAGGAGAGACAAAGTGTCATTGCGAGAGCGGCTGGAAGCGGTAAGCGGCAACAACCTCGCGCAGACGCGGGAGGCGGTGTCGCCGCGTACCGCCGGGCGCAGCAACCGGGCTTACCAGGATCTCAAGAGCCACCTGCACAAGTCGCTTCTGGATCGGATCGACCTGGAAGCGATGGAGAATTTCACCCCCGAGCGCCTGCACGATGAACTGCGCCGCATGGTGGAATCGCTGCTGGCCGAGGAGAACGTCGTCGTCAACGAACTGGAGCGGCGCAGCCTGGTCCGCGACATCCAGTACGAAATGCTGGGGCTGGGGCCCCTGGAACCCCTCCTCGCCGATCCAAGCATTTCCGACATCCTGGTGAACAACTCCCAACAGGTGTATGTGGAACGCCACGGCAAGATCGAGTTGACCGAGGTCACCTTCGCCGACGACGCCCACCTGATGAAGATCATCGACAAGATCGTCTCCCGGGTCGGCCGCCGCATCGACGAATCGAGCCCCATGGTGGACGCGCGCCTGCCCGACGGCTCCCGGGTCAACGCCATCGTGCCCCCCCTGGCCCTGGATGGCCCGGTACTGTCGATCCGGCGCTTCGCCGCGACGCCGCTGACCATGGACAACCTGATCGCCTTCAAGACCCTGGTCCCCGAGTTCGCCGAATTCCTCGCGGCCCTGACCAAGGCCAAGGCCAACATCCTCATCTCCGGCGGCACCGGCAGCGGCAAGACGACGCTGCTGAACATCCTTTCCAGCTACATCCCGGCCGCTGAACGGGTGATCACCATCGAGGATGCCGCCGAACTGCAGCTCCAGCAGCCCCACGTGGTGCGCCTGGAAACCCGTCCGCCCAATATCGAGGGGCGGGGCGAGGTGACGCAACGGTCCCTGGTCCGCAATGCCCTACGCATGCGGCCGGACCGCATCATCCTCGGCGAAGTGCGGGATGCCGAGGCCTTCGACATGCTGCAGGCGATGAACACCGGCCACGAAGGGTCCATGGGCACGGTGCACGCCAACTCGCCGCGGGAGGCGCTGACCCGTATCGAAAACATGCTGGGCATGGCCGGCGTCAATTCCCCGCCCAAGGTGATGCGCTCCCAGATCGCTTCGGCCATCCACGTGGTGGTGCAGGTGGCACGCCTTACCGATGGCAAGCGCAAGGTGATCAGCGTCCAGGAACTCACCGGCATGGAAGGCGAGATGATCACCATGCAGGAGATCTTCACCTTCCGCCAGACCGGCATTTCGGACACCGGCTCGGTGCAGGGCTACTTTTCCGCCACCGGCATCCGCCCGCGCTTCACCGAGCGGCTCCGGGCCTACGGCATGAACCTGCCGGATTCGCTCTACGATCCGATGCGGCGGCTGGAATAACCAGGGAGGCCAAGGCGCATGTTCGACACGATCTTCCTCTTCTTCGGCGTGGCCGTGTTCGTCGCCGTCGTCCTCGGCCTGGAAGGCGGCTTCATGTGGTGGAACGCGAGGCGCGGCCCGGAAGCCAGGCGCATGCAGCGGCGCCTCAAGGCAGCCTCGGCCGGCGGGCACGGGGCCGCGGAAATCTCCATCCTGAAGCAGCGGGCCCTCAGCCAGTCGGAGGGCTTGCAGCACCTGCTGATGGCGGTGCCGCGGATTCATTCCCTGGACCGCATCCTCCTCCAGTCGGGCCTCAGCCTGTCGGTCGGCAACCTCCTCGGTCTGGCGGCGATGCTGGCGGGAGTGGGACTCCTGCTCATGCTGCTGCTCGGGCGCGGCATGGTGGCAGGCGTGCTGGTGGCTGCCGTCCTCGGCGCCCTCCCCTTCATCTTCGTCCTGCGGGAAAGAAACAAGCGCCTCACCCGCATCGCCAACCAGTTGCCCGATGCCATCGATCTCATGGGGCGCGCCTTGCGTGCCGGGCACGCCTTCCAGACCGCCCTCAGCATGGTCGGCGAGGAGATGAGCGAACCGATCGGCGCGGAATTCCGCACCCTGTTCGACGAAATCAACTACGGCATCAATCTCCAGGATGCCCTGCTCAACCTCCTCGCCCGGGTGCCCAGCCCGGACCTCCAGTATCTTGTGGTCGCCCTGCTGATCCAGCGGGAAACGGGCGGCAACCTTGCGGAACTGCTCGACAACATCAGCGCCATCATCCGCTCGCGGATCAAGCTGATGGGCGAAATCCGCACCCTTTCCGCCGAGGGCCGGCTTTCGGCATGGGTGCTTTCGCTCCTGCCCTTCGTCGCAGCCATCATCATCAATATCGTCAACCCGGGCTTCATGAACATTCTCTGGACCGACCCGGCGGGCCTGAAAATGGTCTATGGCGCCCTGGCCATGATGGCCTTCGGCATCTGGTGGATGAGCCGCATCATCAAGATCCGCGTCTGAGGGCCAAGAACGTGAAAGACATGTATCGGAGCCTCAAGCCATGAACCTCCTGCAAATCGGGTTCCTGATCCTCGTGTTCCTGTCGGTCTTCGCCATCGTCGTATCGGCGATGATCTTCTTCGCCCCCAACGCGGCCCGGGAACGGCTGCGCAACCTGGTTCCCGGGGCCCGCACCGAAAAGGCGGCGACCGTGCCCCAGGCCTGGGTCGAGCACGCAGCCAAGCTGTCGGAACGCTTCGGCAAGCTGTCCGTGCCCGACGAGGGGTGGGAGGAATCCGGCATCCGCACGCGCTTCATGAACGCGGGCATACGCAACCCCTCGGCGCCTTCGCTCTATTTCGGCGCCAAGACCGTCCTCGCCGTCGCCCTGCCCGTCTTCGCCTACCTGGACCTGGTCTTCCTGGGCAGCAAGATGGAACTCAACAACACGCTGCTGGTGCTGCTGCTGGCCGCCACCGTGGGTTACTACCTGCCCAATTTCATCCTGAACCGCCTGGTCGAGCTCCGCCGGCGCGAGATTTTCGAGAGCTTCCCCGATGCGCTGGACCTCATGACCGTCTGCGTCGAGGCCGGCCTCGGCATCGAGGCTGCCCTCAACCGGGTCGCCGGCGATATCGAGCACAAGAGCAAGGTGCTCAGCGAAGAACTCAGCCTCGTCGGCCTGGAGCTACGGGCGGGCAGCGACCGCGAGCGTGCCCTGCGCAACCTGGCGGCGCGGACCGGCGTGGAGGAGGTGGAAACCTGGGTGGCCATGATCGTCCAGGCGGATCGCTTCGGCACCAGCATCGCCTCGGCCCTGCGCATCCACTCCGACATGCTGCGCACCAAGCGCCGGCAGCGCGCCGAGGAGGCCGCCGCCAAGATCGCCCTGAAGCTGCTGTTCCCCCTCATCTTCTGCATCTTTCCTTCGCTGATGCTGGTCCTCATGGGCCCGGCGTTCATCCAGATCTACCGCGTACTGCTGCCCACCGTCTCCGGCGGTGGCGCCCCGTAACCCGCGGCCTCGTCCGGCCACATCCGAATCGACAGGAGGCATCATGAAACTCAAGATCATCGCCATTGCCCTCGTCGCGGCGCTAGGCACCGGCTGCGCCACTCCGGACAAGAAGAACGCGGCGCTGCAGGTACAGCCCCTCGTGGCGGTCCGCCACGGCGCCCCCAACGCCCAGGCCCACTATCAACTCGGCCGCTATTACCAAGGCCAGCGGCGCCTGGAGCAAGCCGAGAAAGCCTTCCTGCTGGCAATCGCCGCCGACGACAACTTCCTGGACGCCTACAACGCCCTCGGCAGCCTCTACGCCGAAAGGGGCGAACTCCAGCAGGCGGTGGAAATGTTCGAGAAAGTCACCGCCATGGCGCCGGACGCCGGCTATCTCTACAACAACCTTGGCCTCGCCCACTACCTGCGGGGGGATCTCGACAATGCCTACGGCGCCCTGCGCCGCGCCGTCACGCTGGATGGCAACCTGGAGCGTGCCTGGGCCAACCTGGAAGTCGTCGCCAGGGCCAGTCGCAGCGCCGGACTCGTGGAGGCGGTCCGGGACCGCCGCCTGGCGGCCATTCCCGCCGGCCTGGCCGATCCCGTGGCAGCGCCGGTGCCGGCTCCCGTCCCGGAGCCTGCGCTGCAACCCTCCCGGACCGTTACCCTGGCCACCCCCGCCCCTGCCCCCGAAGCCCCAGCCCTGCGCCTGGTCACCGCCGAGCGGGAAGTCAGCGCTCGCGACGGGCTGATCGAACTCGCCGCCGCCCCTGCCGCCCCTGCCCGTATCGCCGCAGCCCGCTCACCCGCCGCCTCCTCGGCAGCCCGGGTGGAAGTGGCCAACGGCAACGGTATCACCGGTCTCGCCAGGAGAGTGGGAAAGCAGGTCGGCAACGATGGCCTGCGGGTAACGCGCGTCACCAACCAGCGCCCCTACGGCCAGCGCGTCACCGTCATCCAGTACCAACCGGGATTCGCCGAGGCCGCCAAGGCCCTGGCCGAACGCCTGCACATCGACGCCCGCTGCGAAGCCGCCCCCGCCCCCCGGGCCGGCGCCGACCTGCGGGTCGTTCTCGGCCGCGACGCCGCCGCCCTGGGCTAAGGCCGCCGGGCGGCGCGGGAGGCAGTCACTCCCACTCGATCATCAACAGGTCACCTAAACCCGCGTGGTTAAAGGGATTGGCTGTGATCAACATAGGGCATTACCGTCACTTTTACTGTTTCCGGGCGAGTCTCCGGAGAGAATAGTGTCATGGCGATAAGGTGAGTCGTGAATCGCGCGTAAGCACCTCGCCTCATCGGGCACCAACAATCCGAGCCAGTGTTTCTTCCAGCAGGCTCCGATCCGCCGCACGCTTGGCGTCGGTACGCTGGGCCAGGTTGTGTAGCTTGCGCCGCACAGCCGGCAAATCGGCCGCCTGTGGAAGTCCGATCAGATCGAAGTCCGGCCGCTGATCCTCAATGGATCGTAGGAACGCACACGATGGCTCATCCAGCCAACCGGCCACACGCGCCAGCAGGCGCTCATGAATGTCCAGTAAGACTTCGGCTTCAATGGGCTCAGCCGTCATGCCCTTGAAGTGCGCCTCGAAGGTAGCCGCGAAATCCGCAGGCACGCGAGGCGCCAGCATCTCCCAGGCTGGCTTGGGGCTACAGGTCAGGTAGACGAGAAAAGTCTGCCAAAGCACCTGATCCGCCCGCGCGTCTTCCAGCAATAAACCGACATCGAAAAGATCGCGTGGATGCTGCCGCGAGAGTGCCGCAGCCAGCTTGCCGGCATAGAGATCAGCAAAATCCAGCACCTGCACCGAGGCAAAACCGAATGCGTCCTCCACCCTGGGGCGCACCACCATGTTGCGCACTGGATGCACCGTACCGCGCATGACCGGCGTTGTCTCGATCTGCACGCGCGCGCGACCGCGACTGGCCACCAAGCGCGTGACGCCTGCGCCTTCGCCGGCCGACAACTGCACCTGTAATTGCAGGGGCCGGGCACGCAGCATATCGGCCAGTCGCCCAAGCGCTTCGGCGATCAGCTTCGCATCCTTGGCATAGTCATTCACCGGCAACCAAGCCAGATCAATGTCCACCGACAAGCGTGGCAGGTCGTGCTCGAACAGGTTGATTGCCGTGCCGCCCTTGAGCGCGAAGCGCGGCTCCTGCGCCAGCACCGGCAGGATTTCGACCAACAGCCGAACCCGGTCGGTGTAGCGGCGATCCCAGTGATCAAGCCAGGTGTTCATCGAGGTCTCCCGGCAAGGTGATCTGGTAGGTCGGATGCAAGCGACCGCCAGGCACCAGTGCACGCTTTCCCCGGCCCAGATCGACACCCTCCAGTGACACATGCGAGAGCCACGCATGCCGATGGCGCTCGGCCAGCGCCAGGAACACCCGTTTGGCCTTGATGCTGCGGCAGTGGCGCAACAGCAGGCTGACCCGCTGGGGCCGCAGCGTCGTCATAGCCTGCATCAGCGCATCGGCCTCGTAGACCAACGTTGCGCCCGCGACACCATCGCACAGCTCCAGCATGGCCCGCTCGGGCGTGGAGCAGACCAAGGCATCGGTGCCCGGCGCAGCCTGATGCCAGGTCAGCCCTTGCTCGGACAGCGTCTTCTCGGACACCTCCGCTGCGAACGACAAGGGGGGCAGATCGAACGCCCCTTTGCCCAAGAACTCGAAACGCTGCTCCAACGGCAGTTTGCCGAGCCAACCCGGTGTCCGCTCCGGCCCATACAGCGTGATTGTTCCGGCGTCGCCCAGACGCAGGTAATGCTCGTGCCCCTGCAGGCTTAGTGCGAAACGGCCGCCGACATGCAGCGGCATCCCCTCCCCAACCTGCAAGCTGCGAACCACGCCCTCCCACTGCAGGTGGCCGCCCTTGCGCATGTAGACGCAGCGTACAGGCGACACCAGCCAACCACTGCTCACGTAGCGTGCGACGAGGCTGTTGGAGTAGCCGTGTGCCCGCAGCCAGCGACTCGATATCAGACGTGTGTCGCCAAGTTCGGCTAGCAGCAGGTTCAGTTTTCCTGTGTTTTGATCACCCATAGTGTTCAAAATACAGATTTTATAAACTCCTGCCAAGGCCTGAAGGTTTGGTTGATGGCAAAAATGATCACTCATAGTGATCTTTTTACGACAACAATAAACCGCACGCCGTGCACCGGCGGCTCGCTCAGAGAGAACGATCATGCCGTTCTCCCTTCACAAGGCCGCGCTGAGGACGGGAACCACCACGTTCTCCGAAAGCAGCTTCGGCACATGGGTGCGCCCGTCGATCCAGGCGTCCACCATATCCGCCCACTCTTGCAGCATGTGGCGCCGTTGCTCGGCGTACTCGGCTTTGTTGTAGATCGAACGCGAGGAACGTCCGTCCTCGTGGGCGAGGCACTTCTCGATCCAGTCGCCATTGAAGCCGACCTCGTTGAGCAGCGTCGAACCTGTGCGACGCAGGTCGTGTACCGTGAAAGGCTCCAGCGGCAGACCGGCGGCCTTGGCGCGCTCGGACACGATCTGGGTCACGCGGTTGAGCGTCGCCTTGGACATGCAGCGGTCGGCGTCGTAACGCGACGGCAGGACGAACTTCGACCCCGCCGCGCAAGTGTGCAGCGCGACGAGAATGTCCACGGCCTGGCGTGACAGATAGACGACGTGCGGATTGCGACCTTTCATCCGGGCCTTCGGAATCGTCCAAATGGCATTCTCGAAATCAACCTCGGCCCATGTCGCCTCGATCAGTTCGCTCTTGCGCACCAGCGTCAGCAGGATCATGCGCAGCGCCAACCGGATGGTCAGATAGGTCGCCACCGATTCCATCTGCCGCGCCATCAGCCGGATCTCCAGCGGCGATAAGGCACGATCCTTCGGCACGAAGGTCGCAATCGACGCGGCACCCACGCTTTCGGCCGGGTTGTCCACTTTCTCGCCGTGCAGGATGGCGAAGGCATAGACCTGTTTCACGATGTCGCGGATGTGTACGGCGGTGGCGGGCGCTCCGCGCGCCTTCACCTTGTTGCAGAGGGCGCGCAGGTCATCGGCGGTGATTTCGTTGAGCTGCCGGTTCTGGAAGGCCGGAAGGATGTCCCGATCGACGATGCTCTTGCGCATCGCCTTGGTGCTGTCTGCCATCCGAGCATCCGCCAGCCACTTGCCGGCCACGTCGCCAAAGGTCTTGGCGGCGGTCAGACGGCGCTTCTCGCGCTGCTTCTCCAGCGCGGGGGACTTGCCCTGGGCGACGGCCTTCTTGGCGTCGATCAGCCTTTCGCGGGCCATCGCCAGCGAAATACCCGATGGCCCATACCGTCCAATGGTCAGCGTTTCGCGACGACCATTGAGACGGAATCGTAGCGAAACGTGACGGTACCGGTGGTCGATACCGTTACGTACATGCCGTCGCGGTCGGAAGCCTTGTAGGGCTTGGATTTCGGCTTGAAATTGCGCAGTGCAGTGTCGGTAAGCATCGAGGTTTTTCCTCCTGTTCATGACGGCTTTTACCGTCAGGGGTCAGGAGACCTGCTGATGCCCGGAAAGCCGCATGAAACAAGCTTTCCTTATGAGTGTTTTACCGTCAAAGACCGGTTTGGTCCGAATAGTAAACGGTAGAGTCTCAATCCGGCCCCAGGGATCTACCGTCATCTTTACCGCCAACTTGCTCCGCTTGCTGGCGATAGCTACCGATAGCCACCGTGACGTATTTATTTAATAATCAACACGTTACTGCGGTTCTTCGATGGGTAACGATAGTCCCCGAAAGACCCGATTTCACTCCCACTCGATGGTGGCGGGAGGCTTGCCGCTGATGTCGTACACCACGCGGTTGATACCCCGCACCTCGTTGATGATGCGGTTGGACACCTTGCCCAGCAGGGAGTGCGGCAATTCCGCCCAGTGGGCGGTCATGAAATCCTGAGTCTGGACGGCACGCAGGGCCACGACGTATTCGTAGGTGCGGCCGTCGCCCATGACGCCGACGCTCTTGACCGGCAGGAAGACGGCAAAGGCCTGGCTGGTCTTGTCGTACCAGTCGGC